>Ga0209944_1000003_pt1 | contig 143066 bp, 140 predicted proteins | sample SalPonR1_C_D2_MG_FD_185701 | JGI IMG/M metagenome (GOLD analysis project Ga0209944, IMG submission 185701) | Salt pond soil microbial communities from South San Francisco under conditions of wetland restoration - Salt Pond MetaG R1_C_D2_MG... ...
CGTTTTGGTAGCTGAAATTATGGCAGGTCAAAAACCGCATATCGATTATAACCTGATTCCTAATGTGGTCTATACCTGGCCAGAAGTCGCTTCCGTAGGGAAATCTGAAGCGGACTTGAAAGAAGCAGGGGTGCCGATTAAAGTGGGGAAATTCCCTTATAAAGCATTGGGGCGAGCCCGTGCGAGTATGGATACCGAGGGGCTGATCAAATTGATTGCCCATAAAGATACGGACCGATTGCTGGGTGCGCACATCATCGGAGCACGTGCGGCGGACTTGATTATGGAGGCCGTTGCAGTGATGGAATTCAAGGGCTCCGCTGAAGATATGGCGCGCATGAGTCACCCACATCCGACCTATAGTGAGGGGATGAAAGAGGCGGCCATGGCAGCGACTGCAAAACGGCCGATACATATGTGATTGGGGATGTTGAATTGTTGAGTCGTTTAATTGTTTAATCGTTTAATCGTTGAATTGTTGAATCGTTTAATCGTTGAATTGTTTCAATTCCACCAATTAAACAGTTAAACGCTTAAACGGTAAACAGCAAACGGCAAACTGCTATTTGTTGAGTCGTTGAATTGTTGAATCGTTGATTTGTTTCTATTCCACCAATTAAACAGTTAAACGCTTAAACGGTAAACAGCAAACGGCAAACTGCTATTTGTTGAGTCGTTGAATTGTTGAATCGTTGATTTGTTTCTATTCCGCCAATTAAACAGTTAAACGCTTAAACGGTAAACAGCAAACGGCAAACTGCTATTTGTTGAGTCGTTGAATTGTTGAATCGTTGATTTGTTTCAATTCCACCAATTAAACAGTTAAACGCTTAAACGCTTAAACGGCATACGGCAAACAGCAAACAGCAGGAATTAGTATCTCGTGACCAGAGCCAGCCCCTGGAAGTCATCCAAGTCTCCCTCAGACAAAAAGACATTATCTCCGCCGAATCGTAAGTTCTCTTCTATCATATCGTCGATAATATCATCGATCACACCCTTTTCTGTCGTTTGATCTTCATCCACGAGTTTGAGGCGATCATCTTCCGTGATTATGGCGGGTTGGAAAAGTCCTTCCTCAATAAACAAGGTTCTACCCCTTCCCATACGAATGGCACTCCAAATATCATTAAAGTCACTCATAAACTGCCCGGAGTTCACGGCCTGGCGAAGTTCCTCTAAGCGCTCTTCATTTTTCATTTTATTATAATCCTTAACCATGGGCCAGGCATCAGTTATAATATGGGATGCCTCTTCACCCATTCGGTTTTTGTTGAGGTGGCCGATGATGACCTCGCGCTTATCGGCTATTTTGCGATAATGATAATAATTGCGCTCCTCCGTTACCAGAACTAATGGAAGTGGCCGTTGATTTAGCTGTTTTATAACCTCTTTATCCACGCGATTGAAAAACTCCTCGATCAGCCGATCTGTCCCTTTGGCCATAGACAACTTGTGCTTGTCAGTGGAAAAGAGATTCTCATTTTCTATGGGGAATTCCCCTTTCAGCTCTCGACCAACTTGATCGTTGTAGGCCTCAATTAAGCGAGCTTTTTCCCGGCTCAGCACTAAAGCATAATATGCAGCATCTTGCTGTGAGGCTCTAACCAGGGGCCTTGTCGCAAAAGTAGGATCTACTACAATTCTATTTTCCAAAGTAAAAGGCACCCTTGCAAATTCTGCAATATCATTTTCATCGGCGAAGAGCACCAGACCTTCTTGATTGTAATTATGGTCAATTTCGTTTGCAGCTTTTTGTATATTTTCCATTACGGCACGCGCCAATCTCACCTCATAATCTGCATGCAATCTCTTTTCAAGATCTTGAATCATACTGCGGAGTCGAATTTCATCTTTTTCATTTTCTGGCCGCGTTCTATGCGTTTTCATCAATAAAGTTACACAACAATCACTTTGCACATCTTTCAATTCTTTAAATAGGGCGTTCATATTATTTGCATTTATTTGCCATTGAAAATAAGAAAAATTGGCCTAAGAAAAGATTATTCAGCCTCCTTTCCTGCAATGACCAGCGTGATTTCGCCTCGTATTTTTGTCCGGCTTTCGAGTTCCTCCAAGATTTCTGCTAAACTGCCACGTAAGAATTCTTCGTGAATTTTACTGATTTCACGAGCTAGACAGGCCGGTCTATTTGGTCCCAAAAACTCGACAAGTTTTTTCAGGTCTTTGACTGCCTTATAGGGAGACACGTAGAGTACCATAGTTTCTTCCGATTGTTGCAAATAACTAAGGCGTTTATTCTTGCCTTTTTTGGGTGGAAGGAAGCCCTCAAAATAAAATCGATCGCAGGGTAGGCCTGAAGCGACAAGTGCCGGCAAAAAAGCGGTAGATCCCGGCAATACTGTGAGTGAAATATTTGCTTCTACACATGCGCGCACCAGCAAAAAACCCGGATCGGAAATTCCCGGCATGCCCGCGTCAGAAATTTGAGCGATATTTTTACCTGCCTGAAGCTCGGCCACTAGTCCCTCTAAGCGGTGGTGTTCATTGTGCATGTGAAAAGACGCGAGCGGGGTATCGATTTCATAGTGATTACAGAGCTTTTTGGCCTGTCGCGTATCTTCGGCAAGAATTTGATCTACTTCCCGAAGTGTTGATACTGCCCGATGGCTCATATCTTGTAAGTTGCCGATAGGAGTAGGCACTACATATAGCATTATGCTCCCTCTTTCGGTTTCACTTCATAGGAATACCCTTCCATGATTACGTTAGCCAGTAACTTTTTACATGCGCGCTCTACGATTTCTTCAGCATTCTCCTGATTTTCAGCCTCCAGCTCCATTCGCACATGTTTACCGATTCGAAGTTTTTCAACAGCTTCAATCTCGATATTATGCAGATTTTTTAGCACTGCCTTTCCCTGAGGATCCAAAAGTTCTTCAAGCGGCATGATATCAATATGAGCGATAAATTTCATAGTAGATGATTTTACGGGCCGGCCGCCCTATACATCACAAAGGTATGGATTTTGTCCGGCTATCCCTTATTTTTTTATTTCTTTTGGCCGCATCCCTCAGTCGCTATGCTCCATCGGGTCGGGTCGTCCAGGGGTTCCGTCCTTCCCTGCCCAAAGTCTTGGTCAGGTCGGACAGCCTCCACCAGACGGCAGAGGCTCCCTTACCACCCCTTGCGGGGCCTACACGCCGGGCCACTGTTTGAGGAGCTGAGGGAGGGCAAAGTCAATAACCGAAGAAACGTAACGATCAATAAAACCCAAAACTCCTCCGTAAAATCGGTGATTCAGACTCGTTCAAGAAATAACCTATTTACACAAGCCCGGAGGGCTTGAGTGTGATTAGCCCCGAGCTTGCGCTCGGGGTTATGAAGCAAACAGAATTCCACCCCTGAAGGGGTTGAACTAAAACTCGTTATGATCAAAATGAACGGTTGATTGACATCCCGGTCGATATGATATTGAACCCGTTCAGGGTTCCGAGTATGGTTCCATTGTCCACCCCGTGCTTTCGCCCGAGGCTAATGGCAGCCATCCCCTACAACCAATCCTGTCCGTTTAAAGGCGCAAATTATTGATATTAGAGAAATAAAAATATGTGTGTAGTAAAATGAGCGTCACAACGAGCTAATTCTCCGGGTATTTTTAGAATACGATGAATGGTATTCTTGAAATTTAAAAGTTAGTCTTATGAAAAAGCTTATTTTAATTAGTATTTTACTTAGCAGTTTTCTATTATGTGGAGCAACTTATTATAAGGAAATTTCCAGCCCCACAAAACCTCCTTTCTTTAATCAGACCACAAAAGATTTCGATCCAAATGATCTATCCATTCCTCATGCAAATGATTTGGGCTATTCCGTACAGGATGTAAGTTATTACATGAGCGACGGTAGTTTTTTTGTGCGGCGGGGAACAGGAGAGGTGTTTTACATGTACATATACGTTCCAGTTTCTGAATAGACGATCGAAAGAATCTTTTCACTCTTAGACTGCCGAAACCCGCGAAAGCAGGAGAAAAAGGATATTTGTCAGATACTTGGTCTATTATTTGTCTTTATGTTTTCATTCATGAATGGCTGCGGTAAACCCTGTCTGGCACCAAATTAGTTTGTACTTTTGTACAATGGATCGATGGATGTTTGTTTTAGTATTATCGCTTATCCTTGTTGCTTGTGAAAATGATCTTCAGGATATTAAGCGACTCTATGATTATCCCGATCCCAATATTGAGCGCGTGGATTCGCCGCGTATCACCTTTTCGGATTCGGGCTTAGTGCAAGCCTATGTACGAGGGCCTTTACTTCATCGTAAAGCTACAGCCGGCGGAAATTTTACAGACAGGTTCATAGAAGGTGTAGAGGTCGAGTTCCTTGGTCCTGATGGCAAGCCCACAAGTTGGCTGTTTGCTGATTATGGCGAAAACCGAAAGTCAGTAAATGAGGTGTATGTTCGCGACAATGTTTTATTGTACAATGATAAAGGAGATACGCTTCAGTCTGAAGATTTGTACTGGGACATTTCCGAGTCTATTTTGTACACCGACAAATTTGCTCGCCTTCGATCTCAGGATAAATTATTCTATGGCTTTGGATTTAAAGCTAAAGATGATTTTTCTGAATGGGAAATGAAAGCACTTAAAGGTGTGGCTGATGTGGATTAAACACTCTATTTTTAACCAATAATTACGAAAACGTGCTCACTGTTGCAATCATAACGACCTTATTACTATCCGGATTTTTTTCCGGATCAGAAATCGCATTCATTTCTTCTTCTCGACTGAATATTGAGTTGCGGCGGCGTGACGGTTCTCGAGCTGGTGGCTTATTGGCTAGCATGTATGATCATCCCAGCCAATTTATCAGCGTAATGCTAGTGGGTAATAATATAGTATTAGTTGCATTTGCTTATCTCATGAGTTTAGTACTAGATCCGATGCTAGGCCCAAGTATCGAGAATCCCGTTTTGATGGGATTGGTACAAACCACTATCATTACCTCATTGGTTTTATTATTCGGGGAATTTATTCCTAAGACGATATTTCGGCTTTTTTCCAATGACCTTTTAACGGCTTTTGTTTATCCTTTAACCTTTTTCACATACGCCCTAGCCATTCCTGCCCGAATTATGCGTGCTATGAGTCAGGTTTTACTTCGCGTGATATTTCGAGGAGAACAAAAAGTGGTAAATACCAATTTTTCACGTTATGATTTAGAAGAATTTGTCCAGGATCGAGCTGCGGAAGCCGAAGAAGAAATGGAGACTGAAATGTTTCGCAATGCTCTTCATTTAAAGCAGACTAGAGTCCGGTCAGTCATGGTCCCGCGTACTGAAATCAAACATATTGACCAAAATGCCTCATTGAAAGAGTTGTCAGCCTTATTTCAGGAAACCAAGCATTCACGAATTTTAATTACTGATGACGACATTGACAATATTCTTGGGTACGTCCACCATCAACAATTGATTGGTTCGCGCTCGAAAATGAAAGAAATGATCATGACTATTGATTTGGTTCCAGAAGCGATGAGCGTACAGGATTTACTTTTGAAGTTTATCCGTGAAAAAAACAGCATTGCCTATGTTGTTGATGAATTTGGCGGAACTAGTGGTCTCATTACTTTGGAAGATATTCTGGAAGAAATCTTTGGGGAAATTGAGGATGAGCACGATGAGGATGGCCATATCGGTCACCAGATTGATGAAAAAACGTATCGATTATCTGGCCGCCTTGAAATTCAATATATCAACGAACTATTCCCCTTAGTAGAATTACCTGAGGGAGACTATACCACACTTTCCGGCTACATCGTAATGACGACCGGTCATATCCCGGAGGAAGGGGAGGATGTTGAAATCGGCCGACATAAGTTTACCATAGAATTAGTAGCTGACACGAAAATTGAGGTCGTACTTGTCGAGTTAATGGAAGGCGACTCGGATTAATAAAACGGAATTCTGCATTTTATTATTCAGGTGCCGAATACTTTATGCGGTACACTGCATGATTAAAATCATCGGTAACAAGCAGGCTGCCGTCTATGTAAGGGGTGATATCAACCGGACGTCCGTATTTGTTGTGCCCATTTAACCAACCTTCGGCAAATACAGAATAATTCGTTGCCTGGTCTCCTTCGATGTCTACCATCGTAATGCGGTATCCCACGGGAATAGTTCGATTCCAGGATCCGTGCTCGGCAATCAATAATTTTGACTTGTATTCAGCAGGCACCTCGGCTTGATTTAGAAACGAAAGGCCTAAGGGAGCGGAGTGAGCCACCAAATTTTGAGCCGGAGGTGTAAATTCATCACAAGATCTAAACTTGCCATATTTCGGATCTGGTAAATCACCTTGATGACAGTAGGGGTATCCATAGTGTTGACCATCTTCGGTAGCCACGTTGAGTTCACAAGCGGGCAAGTCATCACCCATCCAGTCTCTGTTATTTTCTGTAAACCATAGATAGCCCGTTTCTGGATCCCAATCAAAGCCAACACTATTTCGAATACCTTGATGAACCACTTCAAAATCCGTTCCATCCAAGTTTAAGCGTGAGATGGAGGCTAGGCGGTCTTCCTCTGGCAAACAAATATTACAGGGTACTCCAATAGCTGTGTAAAGTTTATCATCCGGACCGATATTTATATATCTCCACCCGTGATGCGTATACTCTGGAAGCTCTGCATAAATCACTTGGGGCTCTACAGCTCGTGTAGGATCATCAACTAGGTTGGGAAACTTGTGGATTTGATGGATTTCAGCTACATACAAGTCATTATCATGAATGGCAATCCCATTGGGTTGATTCCAGTCTTCAGCCAGTGTAATCTTCACATCAGCGCGAAAGTCACCAGTGGTATCTTTCAAGGCATACAGACTTCCGTGTTTTCTGGTGCTGATAAATACCCATCCATTTTCTGCAACGACGATTGATCGCGCTTCTTTGACATCAGTAGCGAAGTAGGAGATTTCAAATCCTTCAGGTAACTGAATGCGTTCCAGAACCTCCGTATCGCCCTGGGCAAAAAGAAAAGTATTCATAAGGATGAGAACAAATGCCCACCAACTGTGATTGCTATTTATCATATTACATATTTCTTCTGTACTGTCCGCCCACCTCATAGAGTGCGTGAGTGATTTGTCCTAAAGAAGCTACTTTAGTCACTTCCATCAGGTCTTCAAAGGTGTTTTTATTTTCAAGTGCTGATTGCTGCAAGCGTTCCAGGGCTTTCTTTCCATCAGTCTCATGAGCTTTTTTAAGTAAGTTCAAATTTTTTATTTGACTTTCCTTTTCTTCTTTGGTGGCTCGAATGACTTCACCGGGTTGAACTGTTGGAGACCCTTCTTTTGAAAGGAACGTATTGACTCCAATAATAGGTAAATCCCCATTATGCTTTAAGGTCTCATAATACAAGCTCTCTTCCTGGATTTTACCTCTTTGATACATGGTCTCCATAGCTCCTAAAACGCCACCACGTTCTGTGATTCGATCAAATTCAGTAAGCACTGCTTCCTCTACCAAGTCCGTTAACTCTTCGATGATGAATGATCCTTGCAATGGATTTTCATTTTTAGTAAGCCCAAGTTCTTTATTAATGATCATTTGAATCGCTACAGCTCTGCGCACACTTTCTTCAGTGGGCGTAGTGATTGCTTCATCGTAAGCATTTGTATGTAAAGAGTTACAATTGTCATAAATTGCATATAGCGCCTGAAGGGTGGTTCGAATGTCGTTGAAACTTATTTCCTGTGCGTGTAGCGATCGGCCCGATGTTTGAATGTGGTACTTTAGCTTTTGGCTTCGGCCATTTGCCTGGTACTTTTCACGCATGGCTTTGGCCCAAATTCGACGGGCGACACGACCGATAACGGCATATTCCGCATCTACTCCATTGGAAAAGAAGAATGATAAATTGGGAGCAAAGTCATTGATGTCCATCCCCCGGGATAGGTAATACTCCACAAAGGTGAAGCCATTTGCCAGTGTAAAAGCAAGTTGAGTTATGGGATTAGCTCCCGCTTCAGCAATGTGGTATCCGGAAATGGAAACCGAATAAAAGTTTCTAACTTTTTGATCAATGAAATAGGCCTGCACATCTCCCATGAGTTTTAAAGAAAACTCGGTAGAGAAGATACAGGTGTTTTGTGCCTGATCTTCCTTGAGAATATCAGCTTGTACAGTACCCCTTACAGAAGAAAGCGCTTTTGCCTTCAACTCTTTATAGATTTCTGGTTCTAGGATTTGATCTCCAGTGACACCTAGAAGAAGTAATCCCAGTCCTGTATTTGTTTTGGGTAGCTCGCCCAGGTATTTTGGTCGCTCCAAATCCTTCTCGTCGTACAATTCTACAAGCTTGGCCTCAACTTGGCCTTCCAGATTATTTTCTCGAATATACTTTTCACATTGTTGATCAATCGCCGCATTCATGAAGAATGCGCAGATTGTTGCTGCGGGACCATTGATGGTCATGGATACCGATGTTTTCGGGTCGCAAAGGTCAAACCCAGAGTAAAGCTTTTTGGCATCATCTAAACTACAAATGCTAACTCCGGAGTTACCAACTTTACCATAAATATCTGGTCGATGATCTGGATCTTCTCCATATAGGGTCACAGAGTCAAAAGCAGTAGATAGTCTTGCCGCTGGCATATCTTCTGATAAATAATGAAATCTTCGATTTGTGCGTTCCGGCCCCCCCTCTCCAGCAAACATGCGTGTAGGGTCTTCTCCAGATCGCTTAAAAGGATATACGCCTGCTGTATACGGAAATTCGCCTGGCACATTTTCTGTAAGTGACCATCGAAGAATCTCACCCCAGTCCTTATACTTTGGAAGTATTACTCGCGGTATTTCCGTGTGTGATAGGGTTTTAACCTTTGTGGGTACTCTGATTTCTTTTCCTCTAACAGAATACACATACTCATCTCCACTATAATTTTCTACTTTCTGATTCCACTCGTCTAATATAATGCGGCAACGCCCATCCAGGATAATCTTGTAATGCTCATAGAGATCCTTAAGTCTCTCGTAAACAGGTCCGTTTTCCTCGTTTTCTTCAGCCAAAAGCTCCATACTTTGGTTCAGGCCAAATAATTTACGTGCAATGCGCACTTGTTTATCTACCCAATCATCATAGGAGCGATTATTTTCAGATATTTCAGACAAATAGCGCGTCCGCCGCGGTGGAATGATATAGATCTTTTCGCTCATTTCCTCTGAGGGAGTAAAATTAGATTTTAAGGGGCTATCAGTTTTTTGAGCGACCACCTCCATGATATGCTGGTATAAATTATTGGTGCCCGGATCGTTAAATTGAGAAGCTATACTGCCGTATACGGGCAGGTCTTCATCCTTCACATCCCACAATTGTTGATTGCGCTTATATTGCTTTTTTACATCGCGGAGTGCATCTTTAGCTCCCCGCTTATCGAACTTATTAATGCAGATCACATCGGCAAAGTCCAACATATCAATTTTCTCTAATTGAGTAGCTGCTCCGTATTCTGGCGTCATTACATAGAGCGAAACATCGGAGTGGTCAATGATTTCAGTATCAGATTGGCCGATACCTGATGTTTCTAAAATGATAAAGTCAAACTGAGCAGCCTTGAGAATATCAAGCGCAGAGTGCACGTGTTTTGAAAGAGCTAGATTTGATTGACGAGTGGCGAGAGAACGCATAAAAACGCGGTCACTTTTCACACTATTCATTCGTATGCGATCGCCGAGTAGCGCTCCTCCCGTTTTTCTCTTAGAAGGATCCACAGATATTACTCCTATGGTTTTATCTTTAAAATCGAGCAGAAACCTTCGGATAAGCTCATCTACCAGACTTGACTTTCCGGCTCCTCCTGTTCCTGTTATTCCAAGAATGGGCGTTTTTACCTCTTTTGCTTGTTTTTGAATACGCGGCAGCCATTCAGCGGATTCTTCCGGATAGTTTTCTACGGCTGTAATCAATCGGGCCAATCGACCCTTCTGATCAGGAGATAACTTCTTTTCTTTAACATCTACGTCTTGTCCCAAGGGGAAGTCTGACTTTTCTAGCAAGTCATTTATCATACCTTGTAAACCCATTTCTCGACCATCATCCGGAGAGTAGATACGTGTTATCCCATAGTCGTGAAGCTCCTCAATTTCTTCAGGTAGGATTGTTCCACCACCGCCACCAAAAAGTTTGATGTGTTCGGCGCCTCTTTCTTTAAGCAGGTCATACATATATTTGAAATACTCCGTATGTCCTCCCTGATATGAGGTGATCGCTATGGATTGCGCATCTTCTTGAATGGCTGTATCTACAATTTCTTGTACTGAGCGATTATGCCCCAGATGTATAACTTCAGCACCTGAACTTTGCATAATTCTACGCATAATGTTAATAGCAGCATCGTGCCCGTCAAATAAGGAGGCGGCACTTACGATCCGGACCTTATTTTTCGGCTTATATATATTTATAGCTTGGGTCATAGCGTGTTTATTTTTAGGATTAAATCATACCCATGGTACGTGATTGAAATATACGAATTTTACCTCTGATGGGCTAGAACAGCAGCTTTGAATTCATTTAAAATCATCGCTGTGGCTCCCCAAACAATATTTTTCTCCAAATAGAAATGAGGAACATCGGGGAGCACTCGATCTTTTCCAACTGCGATCTCTCGATATTGTAGACTACTTTCATCGATAATTTCTGAAATCTTAGGTGTAATAATAGCATCTACCTCGGTTTCTTGCAATTGAAATTCAGGAGACTCATCAGCAAAGGATAGAAAAGGGTAAACAAGGAAATTGCTTACGGGAATATATAAAGTGCTTAGAGCACCTATTTTTTTTGTTTTTTGTGGTGATATGCCTACTTCTTCGCGTGCTTCGCGAAGTGCGGTATCCCAGTATGTTGCATCTTGAGACTCTTGTTGGCCGCCGGGAAATGAGATTTGGCCTGCATGTGGATCTGATGGATATCGAGAGGCTCTTTTTATGAAGCACATCCGATGCTGTCCGGCTTGATCAGGGAAGATATGCAGAAGTACTGCTGCAGTCTTTGCATTTTTTGGTTTTTTCACCCGAGACCTTCCAAAACCAGATAGTTCTGCTTGAGCCGCAGTTCCCGGCAATTCAAGCTGGGGAAAAGAATCTAAAAAATGACGTAAGTACTCCAAAACTATCCCTGTTTATTTGTCTAACATCAAAAAATAGGGGAGTGTTCGCTTTATTTTTTTCCGTTAGCTACAACTATATACTTCTCGAGAGCCATAGTCATTGATGGCGTCTCAGGTTGAGGTGCTTTAATATTAATTTCCAATCCTCGATCTTCAACCGCCTTGCTAGTGGAGTTGCCAAAAGCAGCTATACGCGTATCATTTTGTTTGAAGTCAGGAAAGTTTTTATATAAAGATTCGATACCTAATGGACTAAAGAAAACTAGAACATCGTAAGTGATATCAGCTAGATCGCTAAGGTCACTCGCTACGGTTCGATACATCATCGCTTCTTGATGATCTATATTTTCTGCCTTTAGGTAACGTACGACTTGTTTACTTCCCAGATTAGAGCAAGGTAAAAGGAAGTTTTCAGTTTTTTTGTGCTTTTTGAATGCGCTTTCAAGGTCAGCAATTTTGCGTTTGCCAACAAAAACCTTACGCTTTCTGTACACAATAAACTTCTGTAAATAGTGCGCTACAGCTTGAGAAATACAAAAGTATTTGGTGTCTTCTGACATTTTAATTCTCATCTCTTCACACATACGGAAGAAATGGTCGATACTGTTTCTGCTTGTAAAAATAACTGCAGAGTATTCGTCAGGACGGACGCGCTGTTTGCGAAACTCTTTTTCCGTGACCTCTTCAACATGAATAAAAGATCGGAAATCAATTTTCAGATCGTATTTTTCGGCTAAATTGAAAAATGGAGATCTTTGTGGTTGGGGTTGTGAAACTAAAATAGTTTCCACAGGTTTATATACCTGTTTCTTGGTGTTCGTTGCCATGCAAGTCTTTTTAATTTCTTAGCTGAAATAAGGTTGAAAGAACTTGTAAAGCACTGCTAAGGGTGCTATTTCGATGGTGCAAAGGTACAATAAAAAATGGAACTTGTGCTGACTTAAAAGTGGTGCAGCTATAAAAAGTCCTCTAAGTTGCCGTAAGATGTAAAACAATCCGATAAGAAACAGGGCTAAATATATAAAATAAATAGTTAATGCGTCTGGTGAAAATGCAATAAAAAGATTAACTGGGAATAAAATTAAGCCCAAAAAGAGATTAAATATGAGAATAGTGAAACTGAATTGATAGACTGTTTTTTCAATCGGAAAAATACCACCAATGAACCCTAAGGATAAATGTCGGACAGTATAAATTAGTCCAAGCATAACACTAATGGTGAGTAAATTGACCTCAAGTGATAAGTAGTTAGTTTGTTCAGAAACTAAAAATAGAAACAGTCCCCCATTAATGATGCTGAAGAAGTAAAGAAATACAAATTGAGATAGTCCTCTGGATCTCAATTTTCTCAGCAGTAAGTTTAGATAATTATCGTTGAGTATTGACCGGAAAATTTCATTGACCACTGAGCGCCGAAAGGAAATAACTACAGTCAAGTACAATACGAGTAAAATGAATGTCCCAAAGATCAGATTGCTTTTGCGTTGCGAACTAAGGGGTAAAGTATCATCAGCCTCATGAGCAGAATCTACTTTTTCCCCAACTTTTGGAGCACCGGTGTCTATTGAAATGTTCACTTCGCGTCTACCTAGGGAGTCACTCTCAGCTAACGAATCTGATGGTATCTGAAATGGATTTTTAACTGGCGGTGGAGAAGCGAAGGAATCCTGACTAGTTTGCTTCGGTTGTTCGAGCCGGTGTCTTAAGTCAAATGGTGATTGGCTTGATATTGATTGAATATATCCAATGCAGATCAGTAAGATTACGTAAATCTTAAGTTTCGCCATGGTCAAAAATATCAAAAAGATATCATATGTATCATTGTTTGGTGTAAAAACTGCTTTAGCCTAGCATTTCTCTTGCTCACTTTGTTTGTCTTATCTTTGAAATATGAATACCAAACTCATTTCTCGAGTGGTCATTTTAGGGGTTGTGGCGATAATAGGAATTATAAGCCTTCAAGCTTTCTGGATATATCAAAGTTGGACTCAGGAAAGTAAGGAGTTCAATGAACGCGTAACCATAGCACTGCGGGAAGTTGCGGAAAAAATATCGCTGTATAACGAAGGAACACTTCCTTCACAGGATGTTATTATAAGAGAAAGTGCAAATTACTATTTGGTTAATATCGATGATGTAATAGACGCCAATGTACTTGAGCACTATTTATATAGTACGTTTGCAAACCACTCCATCATATTGGATTTTGAGTATGCTGTCTTTGATTGCCATACCCGCGAAATGGTGTACGGAAACTATTGTAATGTGATCCAGGATGATGTGAGGACTCTCGAGCGAGCGCCGTCTGATTTGCCGAGATACGATGAGTTCATTTACTATTTTGGCGTTCGTTTCCCAACCATGCAGAATTACTTATTTAAAGAGCTAGGGCGCGTTTGGGTTGTGACGGGTATATTGTTGATTACCCTTTTATTTTTTTCTTATGCTATTTACGTGATACTGAGTCAAAAGCGATGGGCTGAATTGCAAAAGGACTTTATAAGCAATATGACGCATGAATTTAAAACTCCTATTTCATCCATTAAGATCTCCTCAGATGTGATGAGCAAGTCTGAGGTTATAAAACAAGATGAAAAACTTCGAACTTACCTGTCTATAATACAAAGTCAAAATCAACGGCTAAATCGACAAGTAGAACAAGTCCTAAGCTTGGCAAAACTAGAGAACGATCAGTTTGATTTACAACTCGAGACAGTGAGTATAAAAAGTGTGTTTGAGGAGATAGAGGAAGCCCACCGGATGCCTATCGAATCGATGGGTGGAGAATTCAATGTACAAGTTCCTACTGAGGACGTGACCATTCAAGCGGATCGCTCTCATCTCTTCAATGTACTTAATAATTTGGTTGAGAATGCCGTAAAATACACTGATGGTGAAGCAGCTGTTTCTTTAAATCTGTTTACAGAAGATGAGGAAAAAATTTGTATCGAAGTGCGAGATAATGGTCAAGGTATACCGGAAGAATACCTGGATAAAATAACGGATAAGTTTTTTAGAGTTCCCATGGGAAATGTTCACGATGTAAAGGGTTTCGGTCTGGGTTTGTATTATGTGAACAACATCTGCGATGCGCACAAATGGAACTTTAAAGTTGAATCCAAAATTGGAAATGGAACGATTTGCCGTATCTTTATTCCCATAATGGATTAACTAATATGTCTTACAAGCCCCGCATTTTATACGTTGAGGATGATGAATCCCTGAGTTATCTCACTAAAGACAACCTAGAGTTTGAGGGGTATGATATCGATCATTTCTCCGATGGCGAAACCGCGCTGGAAGCTTTCCTGAATAAGGAATATGATTTGGCTCTATTAGACGTTATGTTACCAAGAATGGATGGGTTTACGCTCGCTCGAGCCATTCGAGAGCGAGATAAAAATGTGCCCATTATCTTTTTGACCGCCAAAGGGCTGAAAGAGGATAAAATTGAGGGATTGAAATTAGGTGGCGATGATTACATTACAAAACCGTTTTCTATAGAAGAACTTCAGCTTAAAATCAAAGTGTTTTTAAAGCGCAGTCAGGTTAAAGAGAACAAAGCTGAAGACGTTTATCAAATTGGCAATTGGGTGCTAGCTGCTAAGGCTTTTGAACTCCGGTATCTTGTTAATGGAGATGAACACAAATTGACAAAAAGAGAAACTGAAATTGTAAGAGAGTTTTTTAAACATCCGAATGAAGTGGTTAAGCGGAAAGACTTGCTCATTCAGTTCTGGGGCGAGGAAGATTATTTTAAGAGCAGATCGTTAGATGTCTTTATTTCGCGTATTCGCAAGTTATTGAAAAAAGATCCCGGAGTTGAAATCGAGAGTATCCATGGAATCGGATTTAGATTAAATTGTTAACTATTATGACGATGAAATTCATTCAAACTATATGGTATGGCGTAATATTCCTTTTAATATTTTGTCCGGGAGAAATCGGCTCTCAAAACTTGTTGTCCAATGATATTATTTGGTCTTCAGGCCAATTGAGATCGCAAAGCCCTGGCAACTTTTCTTTTCTTTCTAATGGTCGTCACTATACGAAATTGAATGACTATTATTTAGATGTATACGATATTGAAACGGGTAATCGCATTCGGTCAGTTTTTACAAAAGATCAAATTTTGGAAACTGACTATAATGGACCTTCTTTTGACAATTATCAATTCGGTCCCAATGAAGAAAAAATTCTACTTGCCACTGGTTCTGAGAAAATTTATAGATATTCAAAAAAGGCTTACTACTATATCTATGATTCCGCCACAAACAGTTTGGAAGCCCTGGATTCGACGGGAAAGCAACTCTATCCTACTTTCAGTCCCAACGGATCGGAAGTTGCCTATGTAAAGAATAATAATTTATACGTAAAGGATCTAAATTCAGGTGAAACTCGAGCCATAACCACAAAGGGTAAGTGGAATCACCTGATATATGGAGCTGCTGATTGGGTGTATGAAGAGGAATTGAAATTGACCCGGGCATTTGAATGGAGTCCGAATGGTCAACATTTAGCATATATGGAATTTGATGAATCGGATGTTGAACAGTTCAGCATGAAATATTACAGGGACGGTGCATATCCGGAGGAATACCGATTTAAATATCCCAAGGTAGGAGCCGAGAACGCAAAAGTGTCTGTTTACATCGTTGATATGAATGATTTAGATACGCGCCGCTTAGCGGTTCCCAAAGGCTGGACAGATTATTATGTGCCCAGAATTCACTGGATGCCGGGTACTTCTGAACTGGTAGTAACATACCTAAATCGGCTTCAAAATCACTTATTGTTAACGGCCTACAATAAACTAACATCAGAATCTAGAATTTTGTTAGAAGAGAAGAATCCGTACTATATAAGTATACATGATAACCTTCAGTTTTTACCCGAAAAAAACCAATTTATTTGGTTTTCTGAGCGGAATGGATGGAATCAATTATTGCTTTTCGATTATCAGGGGGAATATGTACGGGCATTAACGGAAGCAAAATACGATGTCACCGAGTGCTATGGATATGATGCAAATTCTGACCAGCTTTTTTATCAGGCAGCGGTTCCCAGACCGGAGGAGCGCCAGGTTTTTTCAGTATCTCTGCAAGGCGACTCCCGCAAACCTGTTTTGAAACAAAAAGGTTGGAATTCAGCGACCTTCAGCCCCGACTTTTCCTATTTTGTTGCCAGGCATGCTACAATAAATACTCCACCCTCTTATTCAATTATGAACCGGGAAGGTGAGGAGGTCCGGCCATTGATTCAAAATGAACGCTTGACCAAGCTGCAATCCTCTTATAGTTGCCAACCTATAGATTTTCAGCAAGTAACCGTGGCAGACTCCGTTTTGCTTAATAGTTATATTCTCTATCCTAACGATTTTGATTCCAGTCGTCAATATCCCGTCCTCATGCACGTCTACGGAGGACCCAATAGTCAGCAGGTAGTCGATAATTGGAAAGGTAGTTACTATTGGTGGTTTCAAATGCTAGCACAAAAAGGGTTTATCGTCGTATCGGTAGATAATCGAGGAACTGGCGCCAGAGGAGAGGCGTTTCGCAAAATCACCTATAAACAATTGGGACGTATAGAGTCTAATGATCAGATTGAAGCTGCTCGGTTTCTTGCTGATAAGAATTATGTGGATGCGGATAACGTTTCTATTTTTGGATGGAGTTATGGCGGGTATCTATCTAGTTTAGCCTTACTAAAAGGAAATGATGTGTTTTCGGCAGGTATTGCTGTAGCACCGGTAACAAATTGGAAATGGTATGATTCGATTTATACAGAGCGGTACATGCAAACTTACGCCTTGAATGAAAAGGGATATGATACTAATGCACCTATGTTTTATGCCAACCGATTAAAAGGGCGCTATCTATTAGTTCACGGCTTAGCTGATGATAACGTTCATTTTCAGCATACGGCTGAAATGAGTAATGCACTTATAGAAAACAATAAGCAGTTCGATACCTATCTCTACCCCAATCGAAACCATGGGATTTACGGATCTAATGCCAGACGACATTTATTTAATAAAATCACGAATTTTCTACTAGAAAGATAAAAGCACTCTATGAGTCAAGCATTTCAACCTGAAATCGAATATAAAAACCGAAAAGCAAGCTTTGAGTATCATCTCGATAAGATGTTTGAAGCAGGCATTCAACTTACTGGAACGGAAGTTAAGTCCATCCGGAATGGAGGTGTAAATATGGGCGATGCCTATTGTTATTTTGATCGAAAAGGTGAACTCATCGTCAAGAAACTTCACATTTCTGAGTATAAATACGGAAATGATCAAAATCACGATCCCTTACGACCCAGAAAACTACTTTTGAAAAAGCGAGAATTGAGACAATTGCAAAGAAAAGTAAAGGAACGCGGTTTTTCCATTGTTCCCGTTCGAGTTTTTGTGAATGAAAGGGGACTTGTAAAAATGGATATTGCTCTTGCTCGCGGTAAGAAAGTATACGATAAGCGAGACTCCATCAAGAAAAAGGATCGCAAGCGGGATTTAGATAGAAATCTCAAATACTAAAGCCTTTATCGAATGACTCTTCGCATTTGAAACTGAAAGCTAAGTGTTTGAATATTATCTCGATTTGGGCCTAAACCATCTGAAAAAGGAGATACGGTAAGTATAGGTGAAAATTGAATAAGCCAATCATCTGACAGGTGACGTATCACGCCTCCACCTATATTAACAGTCATAAAACTATTTTCGTTAATACTTCCTCCCTGGAACACACCTTCTTGAAAGTTTTTATTCCACAATTTTGGAATATCCGGGAGCCGGGCAATTTCTTCCGGACTTAAGTCATCCCGATCTATATTAATATCTGCGATTTCACCTGATCGGATCCTATACGACGAATTTAAAGCCAATTGAAATCCCCCTCCAAAGTGTAAAAAGAATTCCCAATCTGAGGCGGTAGATATGTACTTGCGCGCAAAAATGCCCAAGGAAAGCACATCAAATCTCAAGTCATCTAATCGAATAAACTGCAAATCCGGTGCTCCCTGCCGTTGAAATATTTCATTGTATTGCGGGGCAAGGTAGTGCCATTGTTGATACCCAGCATGAAGGCCAAAAGCATTGTTAGCTGTTCGTTCTTCCCATTCTAATCCAACATATATGTTTTGATCTAACTGAACTCGTTCTCCAATCGGGTAAAAAGGGTCATCTATTGTTTTAATTCGGTTTAAATTCCAAGCGCAAACTATACCTATCGTCTGCTCATAGGGACGCTGAGACTTGTCAAGTAAAGATGGTTCTGATTCTCTTTCAAAGCCTTTCATGATCGCTGGATTAAGCTGAGATAACTCTGTTAGCTTTGAAAGCGGGATTTGTGGAAGCCGCGGCACCCGATTTTTATGGATAATCAGATTATTACTATTGAAGTTTGATAATGGTGATGCCTCGCCTGGCAACGGATTCTTATAGATAACCGGATAATTACCACTGAAGTATGGTAAAGGGATTATCCCGTTTTGTACTGCAGGACTATAGGGTGTATGAATTTGTTCGATACCTGGTGTCAACGATTGTTTAACTAGAGGATTTTCCTGCATGCTGAGAACCTCACTTTGGGAGCTGTTTTCTGATGTCGATGCTTCCCTGGAAAGCTGGGGTAGAGTTACATGAGGCGCCTTAGTATTTTCCGGCGAAGTGATATCTTTTGTGGAATTTTCGGAATTTGTGACGGCTTGATCGCTTACCCTATCTTGATTGCTTTTCTTGGGTTCAGCTGCAGCAACTTTTACTAAGGTATGGTCCTTTGCAATAGTAGTTTCAGCTGGACTGCGATCCGCGTTTTGTGTATTATTTTCAAGGAACTGTGAAGGAAATCCTATCCAAAATAGAAGCAATAAAATAAGCAGTTCAGCTAACTTAGTACCACCAATTATTTTAGATCTGCGATTTTGTAATTCAAGAGTCTGGACGAAGGTGCTCCATGCAGTAGGCTCAAAATCTGAAGTGCTTTGAGCTATTTTTGTCTTTATAATCTCATCCACAGGATGAGAATCCCCTATTTTTTCTGAATGGTTATCGATAAATTCATCCCAATCAGTTTCCATAGCGCTAGGAGTCATGCCACTCAGGTGCTGATAAACTGTTTTGTCAATATCATTACCGTCATCCAATTCTAAATCTTCAAAAGGAGGTATCGCTTTCCAGGGCGGATTTTTGTCGGTTTGATGTAATGCGTTTCTAACGATATGGTCTATAGAAAATTCACTCATGATATAGTCCTTTTTCTATGAGCATTTTTCGCAAATGACTTCTCGCTTTTACTAAGGCAGACCTGGAGGTAGAAGCTTTTATTCCCAAAAAATCCGCAATCTCATTATGCTGATACCCCTCCATGACGTAAAGATTGAAAATCGTACGCATTTTATTGGGCAAAGCCTGAACGCATAGAAGAATATCTTCTTCATTGGATGAATGCTCATTACCCACATGTTGATGGTGCAAAAGAGCCATTTCGTGAGTGTCTGCCGTTCTGCGCGTTTTATTTCGCCGGTATTGGTCAATAGCTGTATTTACTACAATGCGTCGTATCCAAGTATCTAAACTTCGATTAGGATTATAGCTACCAAAATTGTTAAAAACTTTTATGAAAGCTTCGTGGAGTATATCTTTTGCCTGGTCTTTGGTATTACTGTATCGTAAACTAGTCCCAATCATTTTGGGATAGTAAAATTCATAAATTTCTTTTTGAGCCCATCGTTTTTTGGCTTTACAGCCAGCGATGACATCTGAATTAAGTTGTGATTTTGAAATGGAGATATCCATAAATTTAATTCAACACCGAAATACCTATTTCTGTAAGTATATACGAACTCAATCTATGATGTGCTGCTTGCAGATGTTAAAAATTTAGAATTTAAGTCTTAGTCCGGCGTTGGCAAAAAACAGATTATTGCTGCTGCTGCTGTCTTCCAGTTCCAAAGTATCATTTAATCCAAACATGTATCCCACATCTAAAAAGAGGAATGCAATATCAATACCGGCACCAACATTGTATCCAAATAGGACGTCTGAAAAATCATCCTTTTGAATTTCAAAGGCATTATCCAACTCTCGATTGATCACTAAAGAGGCGTTGGGTCCCGTAAAAAGTCTAAAATTGAGCCAGGATTTACTAGAAGCAAAGCGATATCCTAAGTATACAGGGACACGAAGACGGTTGACTTCAAAATCGTCGACGGAGACACCTGTTGGCTGGTTGTTTACTTCTGTCTTCATATTTTCTATATGTAAACCCAATTGAAAATACAGTCGATTTCCGAATTGCAAATCAGCGCCAAACTGATATCCTGTTGCTGAAGAAAAAGAAAAGCCTTCCAGGTCAGAAGGGAATGTGCTTGTATTGATGCCACCCCCAATACGCAATTCGGCCTGACTTTGAAGTGTCAAAGACTGTAGCAAGAGTGCAAAAAAAATGAATATAGAATAGATTGTCGTTTTCATGTTTCTAGTTTTTTTTTAATATACAATATTTTGGAATTATTCGCAATTAAGGTTCTTAAAAACCATTCTGCAGTCGAGTGCAATATTGAACACTGTGAAAATTATTCCTAGCGGATTGCTCTAAAATAGTAGAACAAATACACGGAGAAGCATATTTTTTTAGTTTAAAACGCCGCAATCGACTTTGGTGTTGCTGATAAATATAAGCTGTAGGTGATTCCAATACTTAGTGTTTCATTAGCCCCTACAAGCTATATCTTTTTCATTTATCGCGTTTTCTGAGTTTTGGTTTATTTACTTTCCTCGTTTTATATACCGAAAGGATCAAAATAAGTCCGGCAGGGATCGCAGTGATAGGGGGCGACACCCATCTGTAGCTGGTCCTTTGGCGAGGATTGGCTGCAAAGACTCCGCAGCCTTAGGGCAGCTAGGATGGGTGGTGGTCACTACAAACGGAGAGCCCGACCGCGCGCTCGCGCGGTGCCGGCATAAAAAATATTAGACTATGGATAGGTTTATTCATTCAAAAATAAAGTATGGACGCATACAATGTTTAGCTTTGTAGAATTGGGAATTTTCCTGTTTTAACTGAAAAGTGCGGATGGCAGTTTCGATGAATCGACTCACTAGATTGGCTTTAATCAGCCTTTTTATATTCTCAGCCTTGGGCTTGTATTTTGCAGACAGGGCCAGGGAGCCTTCCATCGTAGAATTCATCGGAGGGCAATGGGCTATGTGGTCACAAATCAGCCTTGGGTTTGCAGTAGGACTGCTGTCGGGGTGGGTGGCCTGGTGGTGGATCAAGCAAGATTTTATGTCTGATGTTCGCAACAAATATGTGAACTTATTTAAATCTTTTCGCCTTTCGACGGCAGATATTGTGGTGATTTCCTTGTGCGCAGGAATCGGGGAGGAGCTTTTCTTTCGCGGAGCTATACAATCTTATTTGGGCGTAATATGGACTTCCATATTATTTGTTGCCTTGCACGGATATCTCAATCCTAGAGACTGGGCTATGGCTTCATACGGGCTGCTCATGACACTAATCATTGTTGCTCTGGGATATATGACGGAAACAATAGGTATCGTCTCATCAATAGTCGCGCACGTGATGATCGATTTATATTTGCTTTACCAAATGAGGCGGGCGTAGTACGGCCAAATCTCGATTAACTGATAATACTCCAAACCTGAAGACTGCGGCCCTCAGTTTCCATATAACTGGCAATTGGGCGGTGAGCAGATGACATGAGATCCGGGTCTTTTTTCAAAATCAGATTTACAGCTTTACGAGCTAGAGCAACAATATCCTGGTCTTCACTTATTTTTGCTAGTTTAAGACCCAGGTCACCACTCTGTCGAGTGCCGGCCATCTCCCCGGGACCTCGCAATTCCAAATCTACTTCAGAAATTTTAAATCCATCATTGGTGCTGCACATGGTTTCCATGCGTTTTTTTGCATCCTTAGAAAGTGCAAAATCCGTCATAAGTATGCAGTAAGATTTCTCTGCGCCTCTTCCTACACGACCGCGCAATTGGTGCAATTGAGAAAGCCCAAAACGCTCCGCATTTTCAATCAACATAACTGTAGCGTTTGGAACATTTACACCCACTTCTATGACCGTGGTGGCTACCATAATGTGCGTTTTACGAGCTAGAAACTTCTGCATCTCTGCTTCTTTTTCATTTGCTTTCATCTGGCCATGAACCATGCACAATTGATATTGGGGCCGGGGAAAATATTCCAGGAGGCGCTCGTAGCCATTCATCAGGTCGCGCAATTGCAGCTTGTTCGATTCCTCTATGAGTGGATATACAATATAAATTTGTCGGCCCTGATGAATCTGGTTTCGAATAAATTTATAGGTCTCCATTCGCTGGCCATCTCTGACGTGTATGGTTTTTACCGGCTGTCTGCCCGGTGGCAATTCATCGATAGAGCTTACATCCAAATCACCATAAAGTGTCATAGCTAGAGTTCGGGGAATGGGCGTAGCTGTCATGACCAGGACATGGGGGGGGTGATTGGGATTTTTTGCCCATAAAGCGGCTCGCTGTTTGACACCAAAGCGATGCTGTTCATCAGTAATCGCAAGGCCCAAAGTTTTGAACTTGACAAAAGGCTGGATTAGTGCATGTGTGCCAATGATGATGTCGATTTCTCCCGCTTCCAACCGCTCCAATATGTCCTGGCGAGCCTGTCCTTTGATTGAGCCCGACAAAAAGGCAATATCTATATCCATTTCCTTCAGATACTCGCCAACGGAAATGTAATGTTGCCTCGCTAAAATCTCGGTGGGCGCCATAATACAAGCTTGATACCCATTATCTATTGCAATTAAGGCACTTAAGAGGGCAACGATTGTTTTACCACTCCCTACATCTCCTTGCAGCAGTCGATTCATTTGATATCCGGCCTTCATATCCCGCCGGATTTCTTTGAGAACTCGCTGTTGAGCGCGAGTGAGTGTAAACGGTAAATGCTTATTGTAAAACTCTAGAAATGCATCTCCAATGATTTCAAATTTGGCGCCGCGAATTTTTCGTTTGTGTTTCAGATTTTGCTTCACCATCACCCACTGAGTAAAAAAGAGTTCTTCAAACTTAATCCTCCATCGGGCCGCATCGAGGTCCGATTGGCTCTCAGGAAAATGTATGTTATGCAAGGCTTTTACGCGGGAAACTAAATTTAGTTTGTTCATCAGGTAGGCGGGCATATTTTCCGCAATACCGGCACTGGCCAAGCCCTCTATCAGACTTTGCATGACTCTGCGCCTGGTTTTCACGGTTAAGCCTTTTCTATTGAGTAACTCTGTACTTTCATAAACGGGGGCAAAAGGATGGGCTGCCTTAAGTTGATTGGGGTCGTACGGGGTCATTTCCGGATGTGGAAAATTCAGCTTTTGCTGAAATCGCTGCACCGTTCCATATGCTATATATTCCTTTCCGACTTTAAGGCTAGACTTTACCCAGTCTACGCCCCTAAACCAAACCAATTCAATAGCACCAGTGTCATCTTCGAGGTGAGATAACAACCTGCGTTTCCTTCCCTGCCCCATGACAGTAAATGGACCCAAACGACCGCGAATTTGGACCGGGAGGTCTGTGGATTCAATTGACCCAATAGATGAGATTTTGGTCCGGTCTTCATATCGAAAAGGAAAATCGTACAATAGGTCTCCAAAAGTGGTAAACCCGCGTTCTTTTTTTAGTAGCTCAGCTTTTGCCGGCCCTACACCCTTTAGATAGGTGAGTGGTTTATCCAGGTATGAATTAAAATAAGAACTCATGGAACAAATATCTCAAATTTTCGCGGGAGATAGGAAACTCAAATCCGAATTTACAACCACTTTAATCCGCCTTTGTTATTTTTATGCTTTAATTTGTGAAATAACAACACTAGTTGGGTCTTAAGGATAACTTTTAAGGCCAGGCAAGACAATAAATACCCGATAAAATCTTCTTTTAGTAGCTTGAAAGAGGTTTGATCATTCAATAAAAGATTAAGATAATGGAGAGCATCAGACAAAAACAAGTGGCGGAAACAGTAAAGCGACATTTTAGCTTTGTACTGCAACAAGAGGCGAGTTATATGACGAGTGAGGCAGCACTTATTACTGTTACTAATGTCATGATGACGCCCGACTTGAGTATTGCTAAAATATACCTCAGTATTTTCAATACTGATAATAAGCAGGAAACTTTATTGGAGTTACAGGATAATATGCCTCGCTTACGGCAGGCCTTAGGTGCGCGCTTGAAAAATCATGTGCGGCGCATTCCTGAATTAGACTTATTTATTGACGATACTCTGGATGAAATGTATCGGTTGAATGAACTTTTCGATAAACTAGAGGCGGAAAATCAAATGGGTACAGAGGAAGAATAAATTGCGCGTCTACAAATACGCACCCTCCTGGCAAATCCTCTTATCATTCCTTTTGAGCTGAGGTTTTTCGCCTCAACTTTTGCTTATTATTAATTCCACAAAAAAATTCTGATTCTACTTTCTACTTCCTTTCGGAGGTATAGGTGAACCGTGTGGATCACTATCCGGAGAGCCGAGGAGTTCATCCACCTCGTCCAAAAGCTCGTCTGATAAAAAATGCTCGTAATTTTCAGCTTCTTCATGGATTTGGTCGGGATCCAGATGAAGTTTGTTGACCAGGTATGTTTCCCACAAGCGATGTGCACGAATGAGTTTCAAGGCCATAATTTCTCCCGTCTGATTAAGCTTTAAATATGGCTGCTCAGACGAAATAACTCCCTTTCTTTTTAGACTTTGAATATAGGATCGAACCTTTTTATTTGACAAGTTTAATTTTTCCGCAACATCGATAGGCGTTGGGTGAGACTCTGCATTCCTAAAAATATATTTAATGATATCTTCCTTATAAATCCGCTGATTGAGCCGAATACGTCTCAAATATTTATATAAAAGTCCCTTTCTAAGCGCAAAGATGGCTGAAAAAACATACATTATAGTGGCTACTAGTACCATGACGGGTCCCGGAGGACTATCGAGCAGGATGGCAAAGCCCAGCCCAACAACTGTTGAAAGGACACCAAAAAGAGCGGACAAAAACAATACATAGTGAAGGCGATCCGTCCAAAGTAAGGCAGTTGAAGCCGGAGTAATAAGTAAGGCCACGACCAAAATCACCCCTACCGTTTGCAGTGCAGATACTACAGTAAAGGACAGCAATATCATGATCATATAATGGATAAAGGTTACAGGCACGCCCATTGCAGCTGCAATCATGGGTTGGAAAGTGCTGATAAACAAGGGTCTGTAAAATACAGCTACCATAAAGATGACGTAAGCCGAAATGGCAAGGGTGAGCCATAAATCCTCATCGGAAACCCCCAGCACATTGCCGAATAGAAAATCCTTTAGATCCAGATGTACACCTTCAGATTGTGATAACCAGGATATACCAATTACACCTATGGAAAACATGGCTGTAAACACAATTCCAATGGCAGCATCACCTTTCGTTTTCACCCGATGTTCAGCCCAGGTAATACCCAGCGCGGTGATAATACCGGCCACAACAGCACCTAGAAAAAAACCGCCCGCATTATACCCAAAGATCAGAAAAGCAAAAACAACGCCCGGTAAAATAGAATGCGATAAGGCATCACCAATCATAGACATTCGCCGCAGCACGATAAATACACCGAGTACGCCACAACTCAATCCGACCAGGCAAGAAGCCGTTAGAGCACGAAACACCCAGGGCGTCGACAAATAGCTATAAAAATCCATCTCTACTCAAGTTTAGACAAAGCTAAAAATAAATTTCATGAATACACAAAGCAAGACTTTAGGAGTGATTTTTATTTTCTGGGGCTGCCCCCATCGATGGAATACATCTCGGGGTCGGGCTATGCAGGGGTTCCGTCCCCGATATCGCAAAGCGATTATCGGGACCCGCAGTTTCACTTGCGGCCCTTACTATCCCTCAGCCAAAAAGCCTTTAATTTGATACAAATAGAATTAAAGAATATATTCCAGGCGCAAATTTATGGAATACGGGAATAGCGGATTCAGCTCATCGGGTTGGAAAGCAGGAGCTACGGCTTGAATAGATCGGGTATACCTCACATTAAGCGCCCAGTTTCGATGCCATTGAAAACGGAGTCCACCCAATAGACTTATATCATTTGAACTCACCTGCTCAGCGGCAGCTTCTTCAAAACCTATAGCTTGACTCCGAATCAGGCGGCCGAAGGAGGCTCCCGCATAAAGTCCTAATTTGCCATAGCTCATACCATCTTCAGATTCTTGAATCCAATCTTTTATCATAAAGGAAACTGGAATTTCGATATAGTCTAAGTCAAAACCCGTTCGTTCGATAAAAGACCTGTCAATTAAGCTCGAGCGACTGCCGCGCTGGGAGTAAAGCAAATCCACATATAAATCAAACCGTTTATTTAAAAACACAATGGCCTGCAAGCCCCCTGAAAAGCCTACCTTGTCGTATCCGGCATTGCCTTCGCCCTGCACCTGTGATAAGCTTGGGCCTAGAACCACGGCTGCTCCAAAGCGTTGTGAAAATAGAGCGCTACTGCAGCTAAGCATGCAAAAAAGAATAATTATAGTATTGCGCATAGTGTTGATTGATATATATTAAACTTAAGGAGTCGTGAAATAATTTCATAACAAAGAAAAGGAAATAATTTTTCTACTTTTGATAAAAACAGTGATCAGGTGAATCCAACGAGACATACCTTAAAAAAAATAGAGCAGTTGTTTGAAGAAGCGGGCTATGAAATTATTTACGAAAGAGGCCATTTTACATCCGGATATTGCCTGGTAGAACATCAGAGAAAATTAGTTATCAATAAATTTTATGATGTAGAAGGTCGTATTCAAGCCTTTATAGACCTCCTAGATGAAGTGAAAATTGATCCTGATAAACTTAGTCCCAAAACAACTAAGATCTTTAAGGAGTTATATAAACTAAAGAATTAATTTGAAAGTCACTTTTTTAGGAACTGGAACTTCTCAAGGCGTACCTGTCATTGGATGTGACTGTGCAGTATGTTTATCAAAGGACGAGAAAGACAATCGTCTACGCTCTTCCATCATGTTTGAAAAAGAAGGGTATGGCTTATTAGTTGATACAGGGCCAGACTTTAGATATCAAATGTTGAGGGCCCAAATATCACGAATCGACGCCGTTTTGATGACTCATTTTCACAATGATCATATTGCAGGGCTGGATGATATTCGCCCCTTCAATTTCCGTCAGGGAGCCTCTATTGATGTCTTTGCTGATGAATTGACACACAAAGCTTTAGAGCATAAATACGATTATGTTTTTGATAGCGAACCTTATCCGGGAGCTCCAAAGGTCAATTTGCATCATCATAACTTTGAACCTTTCTCCTTAGGCCCTTTTGAAATTTCACCCTTCAAAATTTACCACGGAAAATTACCCATTACAGCCTACCGGGTTGATGATGTTTTGTATATGACGGATGTCAAGACAATTCCTGAAGAAGCTTACCGTTTATTTGATGATGCAGACATTTTAATAATTAATGCCCTTCGGAGAGAAGAGCATCACTCACATTTGAATTTGTCTGAAGCGCTTGATGAATCTGAGCGAATTGGAGCGAAGAAAACATACTTTATGCATATTTCTCATTATTTGGGACTTCATGATGAGGTTAAAAAAGAATTGCCGCCTGAGGTTGATCTTGCCTACGACACCCTTTCCATAGAGATATAGACTAAGATGACATGCCTAATAAACTCGAACACGAACATAGCCCTTACCTGCAACAGCATAAAGATAATCCGGTAGAATGGTATTCCTGGGGAGAAGAAGCCTTCGATAAAGCTAAAAATGAGGATAAACCCATTCTCTTGAGTATAGGTTATGCCACTTGTCATTGGTGTCATGTGATGGCTCATGAGTCTTTTGAAGATGAGCGCATTGCCGGCATAATGAATGAGTTGTTTATCAATATTAAAGTTGATCGGGAAGAGATGCCGGCCGTTGATCATTATTATATGGATGCTGTGCAATTATTAACGGGAAGGGGGGGGTGGCCGTTAAATTGTTTTCTGACACCCGATCAAAAACCATTTTTAGGTGGCACCTACTTTCCGCCTGAAGATCGAGGACAACAGGTTTCCTGGCGCAAAGTATTGCTTCATGTCGCTAAAGTTTTCCAGCAGCAGCGAGATCAAGTAGAACTGCAAGCCCGTCGGATTCACGACCGAATCGAAAGTCAGCAAAGTGATGATCTTGAACCCCTACTAAGCTGGAAAAAAAATGAAAGCCAAATTGATCTTGCTACCCTTTTAGTCTCAACGCAAGGAAGTTGGGATCTCGAACACGGAGGAATGAAGGGGGCTCCCAAATTTCCAATGCCTCATGTTTATTTAACTTTCCTTTTTGGTGCATTATATACCGAAGATAAAGACACGCAATCATTCGTCAGACGCACTGCGCTGGCATTTATTCAAGGGGGATTATTTGACCCTATACGTGGTGGTTTTTCTCGGTATTGTGTGGACGCACAATGGCAAGTTCCTCACTTTGAGAAGATGTTATATGATAATGCAGGTATCTTAAAATTACTCAGTCTTCTAAATAGAGAAAAAATAGATCCGATGTTCAGTTGGGCCCTTGAGGCAACGGTGGACTTCTTAGATAGCCAAATGTGCGATGACGATCACCTGTTTTTTAGTGCAATAGATGCAGACTCAGAAGGTGAGGAGGGTAAATTTTATACTTGGTCCTTTCAAGAGTTGGAGGAGATTCTTGAAATTGATGATTTAGAATTATTAGGAGCCTACTTTGATCTCGAAAAGGAGGGAAATTGGGAAGGTACAAACGTGTTATACTCTAATCTATCAAAGACAGAATCCTTTTTACAAGGGCATACTTTAGAAGATCTCGATAAAGTACTAAGCATCCTGCAGCAAGAAGCTCAAGATCGAGTACCCCCCGATATAGACAGGAAGAAGCTAGTGGACTGGAATGCCATGCTAGTCGATAGCCTATTGGCCGTGGCTAGATACACGAAATCTGAGGAAGCAGAAAGGATGGCTTTAAAAGTCTTAAAGCAAATACTTGATGAATTTGTTTCTGAATCAGGCAGCTTGAGATATCATGCAAAAAAAGGAAAAGACAAATATGGAGAGCCCACTATTGATGATTATGCATATTTGATTCAAGCCTGTATTTCAGCTTATGGCTTCACCCTTGATACAAAGTATATTGAAAAAGCGCAAACGTTGACCGAAAGTGTTTTTAAGCTTTTCTCAAATACCGAGATGGCGCTTTTTTACTCCATTAGTTCAGATTCAAATCAAATGAAATATCGACCAATAGCTTATTACGACAGTCCTTATCCTTCAGGGAATGCCGTAATGTGCAAAAATTTACATATTTTAGGTAAATATAGCGGTAAAACCGCGTGGATAGATCATGCAGAGAAAATGGTTTATCAACTCAAAGATAAAATTCAGAGAGCGCCCACAGCTTTTGGCGCCTGGCTAGATGTTATTATCCATATGGAGCAACGAAATCACGAAATTGCCATTATTGGGCCTCTCGCACAAGAGTGGGGGAGAACGATAAGGCCTCTAGTATTACCTGATACCGTAATCATGGTTCAGGAGTCTCCGGATAAAAGGTATCCATTGCTTGACAGGGCAGTACCTTCTGGCGAAACTCGAATTTTTCTCTGCGAAAATTACAGCTGTCAATTACCATATGACACCATTGAAGCCTTTTGGAATGCATATGGTAAGACTAATCCCGTTTTGGATGGAAATTAAAAATACACATATTATATCATGGTTGTGTTGTCTATTTCTCATAGGCGCAGCGACGCTTTGCAGGGCACAACAAATGCCTCATTATTCCCTCTTTGACCAAAACTTATACGGCTTTAATCCCGCTTACGCCGGAATGGATTTAAAACTGACAGCAACAGGTATTTACAGGTCTCAGTGGAATGGTATTGAGGGACAACCCGAGCGATATCACTTCAACGGACACCTTCCTGTTTTTGCCTGGTTAGGTGGAGCAGGACTAGTTTTGGAAACCGAACAGATAGGTCCTCGTCGATGGACGCAGTTTGCACTTTCTTATAATTATGTGCTGAGTTCCGAATTTGGAATTTTTTCCTTTGGAGTGAGACCCGGACTTCGATCCTGGGCCTTTGATGGAAGCCAATTAACTACACCAGGCGGTACATATGAGGATGGCGCTTTAAACCACGAGGATCCCGTTTTATCCACTCAGGCACTGGGAGCTACCCAGTTTAATGTAGATTTAGGCGTTCATTATCGGGGGTTTAATGTCAATGCCGGAGTATTTGCTCAACAAGTTCTTCCCGCTACGGCTCAGTTGGAAGAGGATTTTGGCTACGACGCAAATTTAGAGTGGGGAATTTATGGCTTATATCAAGTTGAGGGTCCATATTCCATAGAGTGGCGCCCCTCTTTTTTGATTATCTCTGATGGTCAGCGAACCCAAAGCACGTTAAAAGTTGGAGCTTTGCTTAGCGAATCTTATTATGCACATGCAGGTGTAAGAGGTTACTCCTCCCAATCTTTAGATGCTTTTATTATTGGTGGCGGAATAAAATTGAATGATGAAATTTGGGCCTTTTTTAATCTGGATTTAGGATTATCTGAATTGCGGAATGTACATTCCGGGTCACAGGAAATTATAATCAGATACAGCTTTTTAGGGGATATTGGAGGGATTGTGCCACCCAGAGTGATATATAACTCAAGGCATATGTAATAATATCCAAGCAAAAGTTGTCGAACTAGAATATATTTTCATAAATTAGCGAGACCTTAATGAAATTCGTGTCAAAATTATGTTGGAAGCGCAATTTTCACGATAAAAAAACAGTTTACATTTTGATAGTTCAACGAACGAACTATCTTTACAACGTCTTTTTTACCCTAATCTGAATTGAAATCAGAACCAGACATGAGAAATCAAACACTACACATCCTAATTATTTCGCTGCTTGGAACGCTTTTTATTGCCTCCTGCGGAACGAAAGAAAGTGGCCAGCTTATTGGCGTTCAAGACCGTCCCGCATGGAACGGTATAAATCCTTATGGCATGGTTTACGTGCCCTCAGGTCGATTACATATCGGCCAGAGCGATGAAGATATCTTCAATACGTTTAACGCTAGACCAAAAGCTGTCTCCATTTCAGGATTTTATATGGATGACACGGAAATTTCAAATAACGAATACCGTCAATTTGTATTTTGGGTACGTGACAGTATTGCTCACGTTTATATGGATGACTTTATTGAGGACGAGTATGGTAACCAACGTATCGATTGGTCTTTTGAATTAGATTATCAGGACGAATTGTTGGCCGATATGTATCTGTCACCTGATCAAACTTTATACGGTAAAAAAGAGCTTAATACGGCGATTTTGGACTATGAGTGGAAATGGGTAGATTGGCAAAAAGCAGCACATAACAGAAATGCTTCTATTGACGAGGTTCTTAATGAAGAAGTTGTAAATATCTATCCTGACACAATGTGTTGGATTCGTGACTTTAAATATTCTTATAACGAGCCTATGACGCGAAATTACTTTTCGCATCCCGCTTTTGATGATTACCCGGTTGTAGGAATAACTTGGAAACAAGCTAAAGCTTTTTCTTATTGGAGAACACGAATGTGGTCAACAAAAAGACAAGATGAACCTAACTCTGAGGACTTCCGTCTTCCTAACGAATACGAGTGGGAATATGCGGCTCGCGCAGGACGCGATATGTCACCTTTCCCTTGGGGAGGTCCTTACATTAGAAACTCTAAAGGATGTTTACTAGCTAACTTCAAGCCCGGAAGAGGAAACTATGCTGAAGATGGTGGTCAGACTACCGTAGATGTATATGCTTATTACCCCAATGATTATGGTCTATATAATATGGGTGGAAATGTAGCTGAGTGGACGGAGACGGCTTACTTCGATAATGCTAATTATCATGTGCATGATCTAAATCCAGATATGAAATACGATGCAAAGGATGAAGAGCCTAAAGCAATGAAAAGAAAAGTTATTCGCGGAGGATCTTGGAAGGATATCGGTTTTTATCTTCAAAATGGTACTCGTAACTGGGAGTATCAGGATACATCCAAATCCTATATTGGCTTTAGAAATGTTCTAACATTCTTAGGTCGTTCTGCAAACGACTATTAAAAACAAACTTGACTGTTTGAGAGTGATTCTCTACAATAAATATCAACAATTTAATGTTTTAGCACCCATACATTGACTACTTCAGTAGTATGGCTGGTGGTTGCTTAAAACACACTTAACCCTTTTACTAACCTAAAATTTGGCTAACATGTCTATTATCAAATCGAAAACATTTAAATACATTAAGAACTTGATCATCGGTGTGGGTGCATCAGTTGTAATGTTGGGCGCACTTTTCAAAATCATGAGTTGGGAAGGTGGTGATACAATGATCACAGCTGGACTTGTCACAGAAGCGTTCCTATTTTTAATGTTAGGTTTAATACCTCCTGAAAAGGACTATTATTGGGAAAAACTGTATCCAGGTCTAGATGACTATAACTCTAATATATCTTCCATTACTGCTGGAGAGGATAGTTCAAAGCCTCTGAATGGTGAAGTAGTTGAACAGCAACTAGGAGGAATGTTATCTGAATTGCAAGGCATGTCCAAGTCTTTGGGTAGTTTGAAGGCTCTGCAAGAAGTTGACTTTTCTAAGACCAAAAAGCAGATCGAATCCATGGGAGACTATTACAGCAAAATGAATGCTGCTATGGAGGAATTAGGAGCTACTGCAGAAGACACTAAGAAATATCGTGAGCACTTAAGTTCATTAAATAAGAATTTAGGCTCTCTGAATAGTGTGTATGGTAATATGCTATCTGCCATGTCTATTAAGTCATAAACTTAATAGATATAAAATAGGCTTGAACACGCATTAAATGACACAAAAAAGAAATTATGGCAATTCCTAAGGAACCGAGGCAGTTAATGATTACCATCATGTATTTGGTATTAACTGCACTTCTAGCATTGAATGTTTCTGCAGAAATTTTCAATGCCTTCAAACTAGTAAATAAAGGGTTAGAGAAATCTAACGAAGTGTTAGACCGACAAAATAGTCGGATACCCGATAAAGTAAAGCAATTGGCTGAAAAAGATCCTGAAACTTATGGTGAATATGCTGACCGGGTGGATGATATAGTTAAAACGGGTGACGAATTTGTCACTTATGTTGAAACTGTTTGGGATACTCTAGTCAGAGATGCTGGTGGATATATTGAAAAGGACGGTAAGAAGGCTTTGAAGAATAAGAAGAACAAGGATGCTACGACTCGACTTTTAGTGGACAAAGGAAAGGGTGAAGAATTAAAAGAGAAGATTATTCAGGCACGTGCTGATTTTCTTGATTTTATTGAGCCTGAGGAGCGAGAGGCTTTCGAAAGCAAAATTGCTCTTGAGGTAGATGATAAGTCATGGAAAGAAGCTAAACAAAAAGAAAGTTGGGCAGATTTCAACTTTCGACAGATGCCAATTGGTGCTGTGCAACCTATTTTGACTAAATTTAAGAATGATGCAAAAGCTACGGAATCTGCAGTTTTAAATCATTATTTAGAGAAAGTTGGAGGTGAAGATGTGGTATTTGATAAATTTCAAGTCGTTTCTGCTCCAGAGAAATCCTATATCGTTACAGGAGATACCTATAAGTCTAATATCTTTTTAGGTGCTGCTTCTGATAATGTGGATGATTTGAGAATCGCTGTCAATGGTCGTGCGTTGAATGTAGAAGATGGAGTTGCAGAATATACGGCTAGAGCGTCAAGTACTGGAATTAAGAAGTATACAGCCTCTATTTCTTTCAAAAATCCCGTCAATGACGAAGAAACTCAAGTTGAACGACAGTTTGAATATGAGGTTGGTGAACGTTCTGTTTCTGTTTCTGCAGACAAAATGAATGTTTTTTATATTGGTGTGGACAATCCAGTTACTATTTCTGCTGCTGGTGTTTCATCAAATGAGTTATCTGTTTCAACAGGACCCGGAATTTCAATCACGCCTAAGGGTGGTAGTTCTTATGTGGTAACAGCAAAAAAACCGGGAACATCTTCAGTAAATGTATCTGGTGGCGGTTTACCGGCTACTTCAAAAGAGTTCCGTGTAAAGCGTATTCCTGATCCGGTTCCAAAGCTTAGTGGTAAAAGAGGTGGAGGTATCGCCAACGGTATATTTCGCGCTCAATTAGGGCTTATAGCTGACCTAGAGGATTTCGATTTTGAAGCTCGTTGTGAGATTCAAGGCTTTACTTTGGTTCGCGTTGCTCGTCGACAAGACCCTCAGCCTGTCGTAAATCAAGGAGGTCGATTTAATGCTGCCGCTCAGGCACTTGTTAATAAGGCAGCCCCTGGTGACCGCTATTTCTTTGAGGGAATCAAAGCAAGATGTCCCGGTGATGCAGCTGGAAGAAATGTAGGAAGTATGACCTTCCTTATTCGATAATTTTAGAATATAATACTATGAGAACCTATTTGTTAATGATCTGTATGACTATCTCAGGTACACTGTTTGCTCAGGTGCCTCAGGAGGTTGATGTCATAACAGAATCGACAACAGATTTTGAGAGGGATCAGATGTCGGAAGATAAATACATGGATGGCGTTGTAGAGCGTACTTTGTATTTAGACGCAGGTGTAATACCTTATGAGCCAGTAAGAGAGGCCGATGTGCCTTGGGAAAAACGGATGTGGCGTGTAATTGATCTGAGAGAAAAGATCAATGCGCCTTTTACCTATCCCAATATGCCACTGATCAAAATTTTAATTGATGCGGCTGCTAATGGTGATATTACGGTTTTCAGAAAGGATGACTTTCAGGAGCCTCTTCCCATGGAAGAGCTCGAGAAGCAGCTGTATCGCATTGATACGACCCGGGTAATTGATCCAGATACTTATGAAGAGACCATTAAAGTAACTCGATCTGATTTTAATCCGGATGACGTAAAGCGATTTCGCATAAAAGAAATCTGGTTTTACGATAAAGAGGTTTCTCGTCTTCGCAATCGAATTTTAGGGATTTCTCCGATAAAAGATGTGTATGATGAAAATACAGGCCTTTTCAAGCGTGAGGAACCGATGTTTTGGGTCTATTTCCCGGCAGCTAGAGATTTCCTTTCCGGTTATCAGGTGTTCAATGGAGAAAACGACGCCGCACCTCTATCGTGGGCAGACTATTTCGATATTCGTAGATTTTCAAGTTACGTTTATAAAGAAACAAACGTTCGCGACTTTCGTCTAAAAGATGTTTGGCCAGATGATAAACTTGAGCAATTATATGAATCTGAACGTATAAAGAGTGATTTATTCAATTTCGAACATGATCTTTGGTCATACTAGATGCGATAGTTTTAATGAAATAAATTTAAAGCCCGATGACTTCTTGTTCGTCGGGCTTTTTTTTGTGCCTTTCAATTATAAATCCAAGCGTCACAATTAAATACTCTAGTCCATGGAAGGTAATTTTTGTTAATGTAGTTACATCGGCATAATAAACGTAGCTAAATATGATGCTGAACGACCAGAAAAGAACAGCATAGTTATTGTAAAAAGGAAGTATAGCTATTACAGGAATCAAGTACCATGGATGAATGGTTGTTGAGCATAGGAGATATATCAACCAAATGTGAATCATAGTTTTAGGAGTACCCTTTTTAGGCTTGTCTGATGAACTTATATATAACCTGAGTATCAATACTGCTGCTATTACTTGTAGCCCCGGACCGACGATTGCAATAGGGTTATAACCAGTGTAAAGAGATAGTAAGCTCCTTGTAATTATATATACTGATCCATTAAATTCAAAAGTTTGGTAATATAATAGGACACTTTTTAAAAAGTTACTCCCCATTTCCAAATTCCACCAGAGCGGAAAGAAAATAAAACCTAGAATCGTTAATAGGTATATAGCTTGCTTCCAGGAGAAATTTGTTCTGGAGCTGGTTAATAGAGGAGGTAGTAGAATGACAGGTGATATTTTTGAAGCTATAGCTAGGATGGAGCCTGATAAAGATGCCCAATGGGCTTTTCCCTTTACCAATAATAGTATGAGCCCTGCAGCTACAAATAGCTCAGCATGTAAATTGCCCATAAGTTCTATGATAACTAAGGGATTTAATGCATACAATAGCCAATTATCTTTTTCTTTCAGGCCGCGATATAATAGAATTAAAACGATCAACTCCAGGAAAAAAAATTGAAAGCGTAAGCCCCGAACGAAACCCGGTAAACTTCCATCCGATAAATTCCATGCAAGTTTATAATGCCACTGTAAAAATGGGGGATAAACGGAGTAATAGGTAGGACTATTTAATTGATCGTATACATCAAATGATATCAATTCTGGGCGTTTTTCCTTAACCTCTGTGGGTGTATATGCATATACTGACTCTTCTGTATCTGTTATTTGCGCATCCCAAAAAAATCGGTAATAGTCATCGCTGAGTTGAGGGCTTGCAAAAAAGCTAACAAGTCGTACAAGAACAACCAGTAACCATATCCATTTTATAAACTTCCTGGGTAATAACTTATATAGGCCTAAATAACTACTAAAGGCCAAACTAAATAGAGCTATAAGCAAATAGAAATCTTCCTGCTGGACAAAGAGAAGAATGCTACTTGTTGCAACGAAGAAAACAATGGATAAAAGTAGACTCAAAAACCTTTTTGGTAATTCCCAGCTCATTTTTGCCATGCATGTTTAATAGAGAAAAAGGCGATGCCCCCAAAACCTAAAGCCAATAAAATATGAAAAAGGAAAAATGCTCGGTATCCAATTGACCAGCCATAAATTGACGCACTTAAAAACACAATGGCAAGTATAAGTTCAAACCATGTCGAGCAGGGGATACGTTTGCCTAAATAGGTATGCCCAGTGAAACTATCACCGCGTTTTCGAATATTATATTTTGGTGTGCGAACAAATGATGTTTGTTTGCCCCGAAAGCCATCCCAAACTGCAATGCTATTGTGGAGGGATAGTCCCATGGATAGCGCTAAAAAAAGAGGGAATAGAAAGAAAAACTCAATGGTCTTTTGAATGCGCGCTCCGATGCTTTGTTTTTGTTGCATGACATTGGCAGAATAGTATACGATAATTATGCTGAGGGTAGCTCCAAGGAATATGGCTAAAAAATTAGCGGAAATACCTATAGATGACATAAAAAACAACATGGGTATACTGAACACTGCACTAATAAAGATGAGTAAGAAAATACTACTCGACAATAAGTGCATGCTACCCAGGATTTTTTTTGTAGGATTTTCTGAACTTCTCCATAGTTGGGGCATTATTTTGACGGCGGTTTCTGCCCCCCCTTTCATCCATCGATATTGTTGTGATTTTAATCCATTCATTTCTACGGGCAGCTCAGCAGGACAGCCAACTTGATTTAGGTACACAATCTGCCAGCCATGCATTTGTGCTCGGTATGACAGGTCCAAATCCTCAGTCAAGGTATCTGCTTGCCAATTTCCGGCATTTATAATCGTCTCTTTTCGCCAAATTCCAGCAGTACCGTTAAATTGCAGATAGTACTCTCCACGAAAGCGACCGCTTTGTTCAATCATGAAGTGAACATTCAACTGAAAGGCTTGTAGCCTGGTTATAAGGGAATAGTCTTCATTAATATGCATCCAGCGCCCCTGAACAACACCCACTTTTTCTTGTGTAAAATGAGGTAGAGAAGTCTGTAAAAAGCCTTTGGGCGGAATAAAGTCAGCATCAAATATGGCAATAAACTCCCCTTTTGCCGATGATAAAGCTTCTCGAAGCGCACCTGCTTTATATCCCTTCCTGTCCTTTCGGTGCACAAGCTCAATATCATATCCTTGTTTTTGATAATGTGTAATTGTCTCGATACTTATGTCAAGCGTTTTATCTGTAGAGTCGTCCAATACCTGGATGTGTAATTTATCCAAAGGGTAGTCGAGCTGGCAGCAATGCTTGATAATTCGACGAGCTACATGCATTTCGTTGAATATAGGGAGTTGAATGGTGACCACCGGAAATGAGCCACTAAGCTGTTTAAGATTCTGAGGAAGCTTTTTTTTACCAAAATGGTGTTTCCAATAAAGGTGGAGTTGAAATAGACAATAAATTAGGATGAATAGCAGTATCAAACAGTACAAAATAATTATGGAATAGCCGATGAGATTAATAATCATTTGCGCTTCATTATACCATACCAAAAAATGAGAGCTAATATTTTTGTACCTGCACCTAAGACTCCCCTAACTGTCCCACTCACTTTTGAAACACCTATTCTTTTTCTATATGAAACGGGGATCTCCTTACAGCTCAGCCCTAGCTGAGCGGCTTTAATTTGCATTTCAACGGTCCATCCATAATTCGTGTCCTGCATATTCATTTTTTTCAAACTGGAGTAACGCACCGCACGGAAAGGTCCCAAATCAGTAAAGGATACATGGAAAAGGTGTCTTATCAAATATGTAGCTAATCGATTTCCAAACTGCTGGGGGATGGTGAGTGCCCCCTTTTCCGTCTTGCCCAATACTCTCGAACCAATGACTAAATCAGCGCTCGATTCAATAAGTGGCATAACCAAATTGGGAAGTTCTTCAGGAAAATCTGAATAATCCGCGTCCAAAAATACAATATAATCTGGATCAGGATCACTACTGGCTATAAACTCTAAGGCTTTTAAGCATGCCTGGCCATATCCTTTCCTATGTTCTGTAACCACTTGAGCTCCTCTTGATTTCGCCGCTTCAGCTGTATCATCACTGCTGCCATTATCACATACCACTATTTGACGAATAATGGAATGTGGCAAGTCATCGATGACGTGCCCAACGGCATTTTCTTCATTAAATGCAGGGATCACCACATCAATTATTTTCTTGTCAAAAGCTCTGGATTCTAGGCCTTGAGTCATACGACTTGTTTACGTTCTTAGGATCTAATACTTACAAACGAGATTTTGGGGCCCGAAGAACAGCGAGTAAGAAAAAGCCAATCAAAAAGTAAATACTGAGCAGCAATAATCCACTCCGCATGCTTCCGCTGTACTGATCCAAAAGGGCAAAAGTAAAAGTGCCAATTACAATTGCTACTTTTTCTACCAAATCATAAAAACTGAAATAAGAACTCACATTTTTTTCACCCTCTTTCATGAGCTTGGAATATGTACTCCTCGACTGAGATTGGATTCCACCCATAACGAGTCCGACAAAGCAGGCGAGGATATAGAATGACTGTTTCTCTTGTAAATAATATCCACTAATGCAAATACAAATCCATATAGCGATCATCGTCATTAAGCCGGCTTGGTTTCCCCACTTTTTAGATAAATAGGCAAACAAGTAGGCTCCCGCCGTGGCGAGCATTTGCAACAACAAAATCAATAGAATGAGCTCACTGGCATTTAAGCCTAGCTCTTTCTCGCCAAATGTTGACGCTACGAATAAGACGGTTTGCACCCCCGCGCTATAAAAGAAAAAAGCAAGTAAAAACCGCAAGATGAATCCTTGTTGAGCGACCTCGCGGGTAACGTGTAATATTTCTCGATACCCCGAGATTATCGTTTTCATCTGAATAGGGGTTGATTGGTCAGGAGGCAGTCCTCTTATACTATAATAGCCAAAACCTATCCACCAGAGCCCTACCATGACAAAACTCACCCGAGAAGCGGCTGCCCCATCGGCTAGACCTACCGTTTCTGGGTATTGAATCAAGACCAAATTTATGATGAGTAATATCACACTGCCGATATACCCGTATGCAAACCCCATGGCGCTAACCTTATTATATTTTTCTTTTACAGTGATAATGGGTAAAAAGGAATTATAGAAAACTAGTCCTCCTGCAAAGCCTATAATACCAAGCATGAAAAATACAATAGCAATCAGCCATCCATCGGGAGTGGTAAATCCGGCTAATCCAATACATGATAGCCCACCCAGAATTGTAAAAAAATGCAAAAAAGATCGGCGTCTGCCAGCATAGTCTGCTACACCCGAAAAAAATGGTGAGCTGAAAGCTATCAAGAGGTAAGCTAAAGAGATAGAGTACGTATATACAGAACTATTGGTAAATTCAAAGCCAAATATTCGAAGTATATCAGGGCTTAGACTTGAAAAATATACTGGAAAAATTGCAACCGTAATGACCAGAGCAAAAGCGCTATTTGCCCAATCAAAAAAGGCCCATGAACGAATTACCTTATTATATGGAGCTCTTACTTTTCCAAACATTGAGTAAATGTAAGGGATTTAAACTGATTTTTTTTGGGGGTCCCATCCCTGCTTCGCAGTTATGGGCGCTACGTTTTGGAGCTGGTCGGCCCTCGCCGATACGATTATTTTCTACACATAATATAATCATACAGTTAATGAAAGAATCGGGGTCTGGCTCGGGCTGCTTGCCTGCCGGCTGCGCACTCCGTCACATCGCTACCCCGGCCGAATCTTCCCAAATAATTTAAAGTCACCTATCGGCGGCCTCTAAGCTCGTTTCTCCCTTCATAATATTTTATATCTTTAAGATTTACACCCATTGATGACCTCAAGTATACGTATGAAAGGTTCTCTTTTAATCACGAGTTATTATCAAAAATGAATATTGTTATTCTTTCAAGAAGTAGAGAGTTATATTCTACTCAGGCTCTCGTGAAGGCAGCTCGTCGACGTGGACATCATATTAAGGTGTTGGATCACATGCGAGTAGATATTTCATTGAATGAACGGCAAAATAAGTTATTCTATCTCAGGCAACATGTCAGAGGTGTTCAGGGGCTAATCCCTCGTATAGGTGCGAGTGCAACCAATTATGGCGTTTTAGTCATCCGGCACTTTATTCAACAAGGGGTATTCTCCGTTCTCCAACCGGAAGCTTTATTACGCGCTAGAAATAAGTTCGCCTGCCTTCAAGTATTGGCTCATCACGGAGTACCTATTCCCGAAACTATTATTTCCGCGGCGGGCCTATCTGGAAAAGATATTTTTGATATTCTAGGAGCACCACCCTATATCATAAAACTACTGGAGTCTACGCACGGAAATGGAGTGATTAAAGTGAATTCGGTTCCGAATGCCGCAGCTTTATTAGGGCAATTTATTCAATCTAATAAACGTACGATCATTCAGAAGTATATAAAAGAATCTAAAGGGGAAGATATTCGAGTGTTTATCGTCGGCAATGAAATCGTCGCCTCCATGAGGCGGGTTCCGGCACCTGGTGAGTTTAGATCCAATTTGCATCGAGGAGGGGTGGGGTTTAAAGTAAAACTTTCCGAAGAAGAAAAGAAAATCAGCCTTAAGGCTGTGAAATTGATGGGACTAAATATTGCAGGCGTCGATCTATTGCGCTCGAATCAAGGTCCTAAGGTTTTGGAAGTTAATGCTTCTCCTGGCCTGGAAGGTATTGAAACTGTAACTCGTGTAGATGTGTCTGGAAAAATTATTGAATTTTTGGAGCAAAGCATTTAAAAAGGTAACTAATACCGTAATAAAGGCATTATGAGCGAAGAAGTATTAAATATAAATGGGATTGAAGTTGCACCCGGAGAAAAAAAGCAAATTCGAATTCATGTAGGTAGGTTGCCCTCTGGCACTCAAATTAATATTCATGCTCAAGTATTTCGAGCAATGAAGGAAGGTCCCTGTATGCTTATTTTAGCAGGGGTTCATGGCGATGAGATTAATGGTGTGGAAATCGTCCGTCGTGCCTTAGACCAGGGCTACTTTAGTCATTTAAAGGCAGGAACCGCCATTGTCATTCCACTATTAAATGTTTACGGATTTTTACATTTTTCTAGAGAAGTTCCGGACGGTAAAGATGTAAATCGTTCATTTCCTGGAAATTTTAAAGGCTCGCTTGCTTCCAGAGTTGCTCGAACAATGACAAAAAGGATATTGCCAGTTATCGATTTTGGTATTGATTTCCATACCGGGGGTGCCAATCGGTTCAATTTTCCTCAGATTCGATATACGCGGGGAAGCAGTCAGGCTCTTGAATTAGCCAAAGCATTTGCACCCCCCATTATTTTTGAAAAGCCTGCCTTTTCAAAAACTTTTCGAAAGGAAGCACATAAAATGGGTAAACCTATCTTAGTATATGAAGGGGGAGAGGCCCTGCGATTGGATGGACTAAGTATACATACAGCTTTATCTGGACTTGAGCGTTTGATGGTCAGTCAGGGCTTGATAAACCAAGCGTCTGATGTGCATAGAAAACCATTGCATGTAAAGAAATCCGGTTGGGTGCGCGCTGCCGTTGCTGGCGTTTTTGAGTGGGTCAAAAATAGTGGCCAGCCGGTTACTAAGGGCGAAGTCATGGGATATATTCGTGACCCTCACGGTGGGCGCAGAAAACGTATTACAGCTCCTAAAGACGGCTATGTGCTCGGTCATAATAACTCGCCCGTTGTAAATCAAGGAGATGCTTTATTCAATGTAGGTTACACGATTCAAAACTGGGGAGAGTTTTAGAACTACTGCTTCTTTTAGGTAAAGGGATAGGGATTAAACACCTGTGATTAAGGACTCTCTTTCCGGACCGGTAGAAATAATGGATATTTTAGTAGATAATTCTTTTTCAATAAAAGCTATTAATTCTTCGGCTTCCTTAGGTAAATCACGCCGGTAAGAAATATCATTTACATCCGTATTCCACCCTTTGAAAAGCTTATAGTGCGGTTTAATTTCACTGTTATCTAAATCAAAAGGTAATCGACTCGTTTTTTCACCGTCAATTTCATAATGAGTACACACTTTAATTTCTGTAAAGGAATTGAGAATGTCCAATTTTGTCAAAATGATCTGGGAAGTACCATTTATCATATTAACATACCGCAATTGAGGTAAATCTATCCATCCACATCTTCTAGGACGACCTGTCGTTGCTCCAAACTCTTTACCAGATTTTCGGAGTTTTTCACCTTCTTCTCCAAAATCCTCGGTCGGAAATGGTCCACTACCCACTCTAGTACAATATGCTTTCGAAATTCCATAAACTTCTCCAATTTGGGCTGGAGAGATACCTAATCCCGTGCATACTCCCGCTGTGGTTGTATTTGAGGAAGTTACGAAAGGATAAGTGCCAAAGTCGATATCAAGCATGGACCCTTGCGCGCCCTCAGCAAGAATCTTTTTGCCTTTTCTAATAAGTTCCTGGACGTGATATTGCGAGTCAATTAAGTCGTATTTTTTTAATTCTTCAATTGCATCAAACCAGGCTTTCTCTTCTTTTTCTAAGGGAAAATCAATAGCTGGAAGCCCCTCTAAGATACCCTCATGCTTTCTTTTTAAGGAAGCGTATTTTTCTTTAAAATTAGTTGCGAGTATATCTCCCACTCGTAACCCATTTCTTCCTGTTTTGTCCATATAGGTTGGACCTATACCTTTTAAAGTAGAACCTATTTTATCCTTTCCCTTCGCTGCCTCTGAAGCTGCATCCAGGTATCGATGTGATGGCAATATCAGGTGTGCTTTTTTTGCAATCTTTAAACGCTCAGCTACAGGCACTCCTTTACCTACCAGATCTTCAATTTCCTTCAACAGAATGGTGGGATCAATTACGACACCATGGCCAATTATGTTTTCAACGCCTTCTCGAAAAATACCTGAGGGGATGGTATGTAAAACAGTTTTTTGTCCGTCAATATAAAGGGTGTGACCAGCGTTTGGTCCGCCTTGAAAACGGCAAATAGCATCATATCTGCTAGACAGATAATCTACGATTTTACCTTTACCCTCATCACCCCATTGTAAGCCTAAAAGAACATCAACTACCATATATTCCGTATTAAGGCTCAAAGATAGGCAATGTTACACCAGTTTCAAGTAAAAAACGACATAGAAATCGATACTGAATGCATTATTATAAATGACGTAGAGGTCATAGTAGATGATGCCAATTTTACACCCTACATATTCCCGAACTAAAGACCTCTATGAATGAAAAAAATTATACCTTCTAACAATGGTAGGCGTGCACGATATCAATAAGATTGGTTCTCTGAGTTAACTACTCACTTTTCAATTTCTTCTTATGTTCACACTCGTAGGTACATTCTCCATATAGATTAAGGCTGTGGTGTGTGATATTAAACTGAAGCAGTTCGCCCATCATATCCTTAATTTGTTGAACTCGAGGGTCGCAAAACTCCAAAACTTTTCGGCATTCTAAGCAAATCAGGTGATCGTGCTGTTTAAATCCATGTGACTTTTCATATTGAGCCAGCTTTTTTCCAAACTGGTGTTTTTTAATCAAATCACAGTTTACTAATAATTCCAGCGTGTTATAAACGGTGGCTCTGCTTACCCGATAGTTTTGGTTTTTCATATGGATATAAAGTGCCTCTGCATCGAAATGATCCGTTCGGCTGTATATCTCATCTAATATAGCATACCGTTCGGGGGTTTTACGATATCCATTTTCCTCGAGGTGTTTGGTAAAAATGTCTTTTACCTGTTCTTTTAATTTTTCTTGATTATCTATTGTAATTGGCATTCTGTATTCTTTATTCTACCCGGGTAACATTTGAAACCATATTGAGTTTCTTTATTGATCGAATAGTCTTTTCTAATTCATTTTTATTTTCTATAATAAGCGAAACATTTCCCTCAAAATAGCCTTCATTTCCTTCAATAGTGAAGGAGCGTATATTTAACCCTAAGTTAGTCGATATTTTATTGGTCAATCGCTCTATTATTCCGGGACCATCGTCTACTCCAGTAATGGCCAATTTCACTAAGAACGAAGTACTATTATTGCTTTCCCACTCGGCTTTTAGTATGCGATAACCATAATTGGCCATGAGGTGTGTCGCATTAGGACAACTGGATCGGTGAATTTTAACTCCGGCATTCGTGCTTAAGAATGCAAAAATATTATCACCGTACACCGGATTGCAGCAGTTAGCTAACTGGAATTCATACTGGTCAGCAGGTTCTCCACCAATCATTAATTTGGGCTTATTGTCCGACTTGGATTTGCGTGGCCTTTTTATTTCAGTGGTTGGGTCCTCTAGAGGGGGTGTATAGGACTCTTGTTTTTCTTCCTTTAAAACAAGTAAATGCCCCTTCACGTCAAAGTTTTCTTTGATCTGGGACAAATCTATTTCACCCTTTGCAATTTCATAGTAGAGATCTGTTCGTTTATTGAGCTTGTAAAAATCTGTTAGTAGATCAACATTTGATTCAAAATCTACTTTCAAATTTTTAAATTTTCTCAATAAAGCTTCTTTTCCATACTCACCAAATCTTTTTCTCTCCTCTCGCAGGGCTGCTCTAATTTTTGAACGGGCTTTTCCCGTTACAACCATTTTAAGCCAGTTTTCTGTCGGTTTTTGTGTGGAATTCGTTTTAATAGATACCTGATCTCCGTTTTGAAGTTCATAACCTAGTGGCACTAATTTATTATTGACTTTTGCTGCTGTGCAGGCTGCACCTACCTCAGAGTGAATCGAGAATGCAAAATCAAGGGCTGTAGCTCCTTTGGGTAAAATGATAAGGTCCCCTTTAGGAGAGTAAACGTAAACCTCATCTTGAAATAAATTAGTTTTAAAGTCATTTATAAATTCGAGCGCATCTCCCTCATTATTATCGAGCAGGTCTCGAACATTATTCAACCAATTATCGTAGACAGATTGACTGTCTTGAATTCCTTTATACTTCCAGTGGGCAGCAAATCCTCTTTCAGCAATATCATCCATACGTTCCGATCGAATTTGGACTTCGACATATCTTCCTTGTGGACCGATAACGGTGGTGTGCAAACTCTCATAGCCATTGGATTTAGGTGTTGTAATCCAATCTTTTAATCGCTCAGGAATAGGTGTATGAACGTCTGTCACAATGCTGTAAACTTGCCAGCAAACGCTTTTTTCCCTTTCTCGAGGAACATTCACAATAATCCGAATGGCAAACAGGTCATAAATTTCCTCAAAAGTTACACTCTTAGACTTAATTTTATTGTAAATCGAGCTTATAGATTTAGGCCGTCCGGTTATTTTATATTCAACCTCTAACTCATTGAGCTTTTTACTCAGCGGCTTAATAAATTCGGCAATGTATCGGTCCCTTTCGGCCTTCGATTGGCGTAATTTATCCGCAATTTCAAAATAAACCTCTGACTCCAGAATTCGTAGGCAGATATCTTGAAACTCAGTCTTAATATTGTATAAACCTAGGCGGTGAGCTAAAGGAGCGTAGATATACTGAGTTTCAGCTGCAATTTTTAGTTGCTTATGCCTTGGCATCGCACCTAAGGTTCTCATATTGTGAAGCCGATCAGCCATTTTTATTAAAACAACTCTTACGTCACTGACCAGGGTGGATAGGACTTTCTTGAAATTTTCAGCTTGAGGGCTGCTTTCATTATAAGTTCCATCCAGTTTAGTTAGACCGTCTACAATATGGCCTATCTTTTCGCCAAACTGATTTTTAATTTCTGCAAGAGATACTGAGGTGTCCTCCACTACATCATGCAGTAAAGCACAAATGACAGCAGTTGGCCCCAAGCCGATTTCTGCAGCGCAAATGCGTCCCACTTCAATGGGATGAAGAATGTAGGGTTCACCTGACTTCCTGCGCTGGAAGCGATGGGCTTTCACTGCAATTTCATAAGCCTTGTTAAGATTGATATCATCTTCAGGTGTAATATTCGATTTAATAGACTTTAACAGTCTATTGAACTGTTCTTCTATTACCGATTGTTCGTCTGTTTTTATTTCTTTTATTTCAGGCATGTTGTTCTTCCGGTTCCCTCCATCTGTAGAACGCGCTTTTGATGAGCTTGGTTCCTTAGAAGCCTCGTAATGGATTTTATATCTACTAGTTTCGATAATTATCTTTTTAAAGATGACAAAAAAAGCTGCATTTACCAATCTTGCCATAAAATAATATCTCGCTTTTTATATCTCATTATCCTAACTGCTGAATAATTTTACGACCATCCTGCCTTGAAATAGAATAAAAAAAGTAGATCGCTTATTTATTTTTTGGATAATTAACTTATATTTGCACTCTATTTTCAATAATGCGGGTGTGGTGAAATTGGTAGACACGCTAGACTTAGGATCTAGTGCTTCACGGCTTGGGGGTTCGAGTCCCTCCACCCGCACTTCTTATTCCCTTCGTCCACTTATACCCCAATTTTCTTCTTAGGTTTTTTTATCTTTGCCCTTCGTTTATCGAATGGCAGAAAAACTATTATATGAAGTCGAATATTTTGGAGGAATCTCCATATTTAGCAAAGCTTGAGGTCACTATTGAATCCGATGATTATTCAGGGGAATTGAAGAATAAGCTAAAGGAGAAAAGGAAAGATGCGAACATGAAGGGTTTTCGCCCCGGGAAAGCCCCGATGCGACTCATTCAACGTATGTATGGACAATCGCTTTTAGTTGATATTATCAATCAAAAAGCATCAAATGCTCTTAAAGAGATAACACAGGAAAAAGACTGGAGGCCTTTGGGCGAAATGGATTTAGCTGATGAGCAGACAGCCCAGGAGTTTGATCCGATTCAATCCAAGGACTATTCTTTTGTTTTTGATGTGGGTTTGCTACCAACTTTAGACCTAAAAGGTTTAGATGGTTCGGTGACCGTACCGTATTTCACGATTGAAGTTGACGATGAGCAAGTAGAGGAAAGATGGGATCAATTACTTTCTCAAGTGGCCGAACAAGTTGATTCCGAAGGGCCTGTGCAGGAGGGCGATGTTTTAACCTTAGAAGCCTCTGAATTAGAAGGAAAAAAGGAAAAAGAAAATGGATGGATATCTAATTTCTCCATTTCTGTAGACCTAATCGAGGATAAGGCTAAAAAGTTAGTTTTGGATTCTAAGTTGGGTGATACCTTTGATTATGATATTTATAAACTAGAGAAAAATACCGACAAAGATTTTGTCGAGAAACACCTACTAAAAATAGAAGATGAGTCCAAACCTGAAATAAATGCTGACTTTAGGTTTGAGATTATGACAATTAAAACCAAAAAAGAGCCGGAGGTTAATCAAGAAACGTTTAATAAAATTTTTGGCGAGGGTGAAATCTCATCCAAAGAAGAGGCATTGGGAAAAATCAGAGAAAGTATGGAGGTCGCAAATCAGGGCGGCAGTGATAATCTATTTTATTGGGATGCGAAGTTCAAACTTCTAGAGGAAAACCGACTTCAAGATTTGCCGGAGGATTATGCAAAAAAATATCTTTTAGATAAGAAAACGGCTGCTCAATACCAGGGAGAAGAGCTTCCTCAAACAGTGAAGGATGAATTAACGTGGTCTCTAATTACGCAGAATATAGCCATACAAAACGACATACAGCCTTCTCAGGAAATGTTAGTCAAAAAGGCTCAGGAACGGATTTCCCAAATGCTTCAAGGTCAGTCTCTGCCCGATTCTGTCATGAGTCAGTTGACCAAGACAGTTCTAGAAGATAGGGAGCAAATGAACAATATTGCTCAAGAGGCTACTCAAAATCTGATAACAGAGCATATTAAAGATAATGTTACTGTTAATCAAAAATCTGTTTCTGAAGAACAATTTAAAAAGGAAGTTGACCGTATAAATGAAAAGGTTGATGAAATAAATCATTATCTGGGAGCCGATAAAACAGAGGAAGAGTAAGTTTTTCAATATTTGAACTATTACCCTTCGAAGTATTTTGAACCCAAAGCGGTTTAGGATCGTTTACTACTAAAATAAAAATATGTTTGACCCCAAAGAGTTTAAGAAGTTTGCTATACATAGTCAAGGCGTCAATAGCGCCCATATTGATAAATATATGGAGACCTCAGTTCCGAATATTAATAATTTCACCCCACAGGTAATCGAGGAAAGACAGATGAATGTAGTGGGTATGGATGTTTTTTCACGTCTAATGATGGATCGCATCATTTTTTTAGGAGTGGGAATAAATGATTATGTAGCAAATGTAGTGCAAGCTCAATTGTTATTTCTTCAGTCGACCGATCCAAAGCGAGATATTCAAATGTATGTAAATAGCCCGGGCGGATCTGTTATTGCCGGTCTGGGAATGTACGATACGATGCAATATGTTTCTCCAGATGTAGGTACCATCTGCACGGGTCTTGCAGCATCTATGGGTGCTGTTTTATTAGCCGCAGGTGCAAAAGGCAAGCGATCTATTCTTCCACATGCAAGAGCTATGATACACCAACCTATGGGTGGAATGCAAGGGCAGGTAAGTGATATGGAAATCAATTATAACCTAATCAAACAATTACAGAAAAATTTGTATGATATTTTATCTTATCATACCGGCCAAGACTACAAAACGATAGAGAAAGACAGTGACCGAGATAATTGGATGATAGCCGAGGAGGCGAAGGCCTATGGCTTGGTAGATGAGGTGCTAGATACACCTGTATCTAAAAAACGCAAAGAGTCGGAAGACAAATAGAGATATTTCGAGATTTAAATATAACTAACAAGTATGAAATCGACAGAAGAAGGCGTGAGGTGCTCATTTTGTGGGCGTGATAAAAGTGAAGCTTTAATCCTTATTGCAGGAATACAAGGTCACATTTGTGAGGTATGTGTCGAGCAAGCACATGAAATCATTCAAGATGAAATAAAAGGTGGTGAGTTTGGGGATTCAAGCGATGATTTTTCTATGCCTGACCATATTACTCCGGCAAAAATTAAGGAGTATCTCAATCAGTATGTCATTGGACAGCAAGAGGCTAAAAAGTTTTTGTCTGTTGCTGTTTACAATCACTACAAGCGAATAAATAATGAGTCTTCTGATGTCGAGATCGAAAAATCAAATATATTATTCGCAGGACCTACAGGCACGGGTAAAACCCTCTTAGCCAAGACCATTGCCAATTTCTTGAATGTTCCTTTTGCCATCGTCGATGCGACAGTTTTTACAGAGGCCGGATATGTAGGTGAGGATGTTGAAAGTATGTTGAGCAGATTGTTACAGGTATGTGATTTCAATGTAGGAGCTGCAGAGCACGGAATAGTATATGTTGACGAATTAGATAAAATAGCAAGAAAGAGTGATAATCCCTCAATCACCAGAGATGTTTCCGGGGAGGGCGTTCAGCAAGCGCTATTGAAAATGTTAGAGGGTACAGAAGTTAATGTGCCGCCTCAAGGGGGTAGAAAGCACCCAGAGCAAAAAATGGTTAAGGTTAATACTAAGGACATTTTATTCATATGCGGAGGTGCTTTTGATGGCGTTGAAAAGGTTATTGGTCGACGACTAAATACGTCTGTGATTGGTTTTAGTGGCAACGAGAAAAAAAGTGAGTTGCACGAAAATTTGTTGCATTACATAACACATCAAGATTTAAAACATTTTGGACTTATTCCAGAGCTATTAGGTCGATTACCTGTGCTGACTCACCTAAATCCCTTAGATAAAGAAACTTTAATTCGAATATTGACTGAGCCTAAGAATGCACTGATTAAGCAGTACCAACGGCTCTTTGAATTGGAAGGCGTTTCGCTTTCTTTCAAACCTGAAGCTCTAGATCGAATCGCTGAAAAGTCGCTTGAATTTAAGTTAGGAGCGAGAGGGTTGCGAAGTATTTGTGAAGCTGTTCTCACAGATGCTATGTTTGAACTACCGAGCGAGGAAGATGTACATGAATTAGTGATTGACAAAAATTATGTTGATACGAAGTTGACTGGGTCGACGATCAATAAATTGCGCGCCGCTTAATTGAAATGAAGCGGTACTTTATTTGGATACGATATTTGGGAACTAACTATTCGGGCTGGCAAATCCAACCGAATGCACCTACCGTTCAAGAAGCTGTGGAACAGGCATTGAACTGGGCACTTCAGAAAAATGATATTCGAGTGGTCGGTTGCGGCCGGACAGATGCCGGCGTGCATGCCAGTTGCTATGCTTTGCACTTGGATTTGGATCAAACTATTGAACAGGGAGTCCTACGAAGGCTGAATCGAATTCTTTTCCCAGACATTGAGGTTCTTTCCGTTCAAGCTGTTGATGATTCTCTACATGCTCGATTTTCAGCTACTAAAAGGACTTACAAATATTTGATTGATTTGGAACACCCGCTGTTTTCACAAGCTTGTGTGTATTCCTATCCTTACCCCACTAAAGATCTAAATGTAGATCTATTGCATGAGGCCGCAGCTTTGATCATGGAATATGAAACTTTTTTCCCCTTTTGTAAGAGTAAGTCAGACGCTAGTCACTATAAGTGTTTGATATATAAAAGCAAATGGGAATTACTCCATGATAGGTTCCTGATTTATACTGTTGAGGCAAATCGATTCTTGAGGGGTATGGTTCGCTTAATCGTTGGAATGTGTCTTCAGGTAGGAGAAGGAAAGATTAGCATCGAACAGCTTAGAACAGCACTAAACTCACAAAAGCGCTTGAGCAAACCCTATTCTGTACCCCCTACGGGTCTTTTTTTATATGATGTTAAATATGGGGCGCACAATATCAAATATCCAGCCAGTGACGTATTGTTTTTCCCCATTTAGGTGCTGTCTCTAATTGGTATACGGCTTTCCGTATAGCTCCTAGATTTTCAACTTCGTATTTTTCTCCGAAAATATTAAAATCAAACCGCAAAGGTCTTTCTGCATGCAGTCGAATTAAGTCATCCGACATTAAGTTAAATAAGCTACGCTTATATTCAGGCAAGGCTTGATAGTTCAATAATGTAAAGAACCCATTGTAATAGCAGAAAAGTGCTGCAGCTCCTATTTCTCCATCTGAATTCCTATACACCGTAGGAAATGCTGTTCCTCGGTGCATCAAATTATAGTGGATTCGCATCCACATGTGAGTATCTGTATTTGGGTCTTGATCGGCAAAAAAATGAACTAATTGTTCAGGTTTGATATTAGAGTGAGGCATCCAATTTTCATCCCGGCTTTTCTCAATTTCATCCCTTATTTCCGAATGATATGCATTTTGAATAATTTCATAGGGCTTTGATAAATCTAAATGGTACCAGTTAGATTTACTTGTGCTTGCCATTTGACTGATAATGGCATTGTTGTATTCATTAAATGATATTTGTCTTCCCAGATAGGTATCGGGAATGGAATCTATGAATTTTTGAATTCTTGGTGGAGAAAGGACATGAACAGAGAAAATACCTAAGCGACCCAGACCCATTGGATGGTATAATTCTGGATAATTCCAACGAGAGGTTCTTGAAAGCAGAGGCATTACACTTTCGTAGTTCCCCTCGACCAGTGCGTCAAACTCTCGATTAACGTTTTTTAGAAACCAGTGGTACCCGAATACATTACCGTTGATTGCAAAATGAATACAACTATTCCAGCGTGTCACATCGATTTCATCAAAGGGAACAAACCGTACTTCCATAGTATATATTTATGCTAGTCTAACTATATAAGCAAAAAATAGTTGTTTCATACAGGCACATCCGATGGAGAATTCAAAGAGAGAAAATATGACCGCCGAATCCAAGTAGAAGGGGATAATTTAGGTTGTAGTGCTGATTTAATAATAGCAGAGTAAGGTGAGGATATAAATAAGGTATGCTTTCGACTAAATCACATTGAGGTTCTAGTTGAAAGTGTACTAAACCAAAAAAAATGACATTAATAGAGAAAAGTGAACAAATTACGATTCAAATAAAGGGTACTGAGACATTTTATCCACCACCTTGCGTTTAACGCGTTCTATTTTTTTGTCATTATCCGGATCGGATAAGATATCATTCATATAATTTGCGATTTCGATACAGTCTTCCTCTACCAAGCCGCGGGTCGTAATGGCAGCAGTCCCAATTCTCAGTCCTGATGTAACCATGGGTTTTTTATCATCAAAGGGGACTAAGTTTTTGTTGACGGTGATCTCAGCTTTTCCAAGGACCTCTTCTGCTTGAGCGCCGGTAATGTTTTTTGAGCGAAGGTCAATGAGCATGAGGTGATTGTCAGTGCCGCCGGAAATAATTTTATAGCCCAATTGATTAAATGTCTTTGCCATGCTTTTAGCATTGGCGACGACCTGGTTTTGATATTTTGTGAATTTGGGGTCTAGCGCCTCACCGAAGGCAACTGCCTTTGCAGCTATGATGTGTTCCAGAGGCCCGCCTTGCATTCCTGGAAAAACTCCTGAATTTAAGAGACTGCCCATTGTTCTAAGATTACCTTTTTTCGTTGTAATGCCTAATGGGTTTGGCCCGTTTTTACCTACCATTATTATACCGCCTCTTGGACCACGAAGGGTTTTGTGGGTAGTCGAGGTGACGATATGGCAATGGGGTAGAGGATCGTTTAATAGGTTTTTTGCTATAATTCCAGCTGGATGTGCAATGTCGGCCAAAAGAATCGCTCCAACTTCATCGGCGATGGCTCTAAATTTCTCATAATCCCAGTCTCTTGAATAGGCTGAAGCTCCACAAATAATCATTTTAGGCCGAACCTCTAGCGCTTGTTTTTCAACCTTATTCATATCTATACGACCGGTATCTTCCTCGACACCGTAGAAATGGGGTTGGTAGGTTTTTCCTGAATAATTAACTAAAGAGCCATGGGTGAGGTGTCCGCCATGTGAGAGGTCAAAACCCAAAATTTTATCCCTTGGTTCCAAGAAAGATAAAAATACAGCTGCATTCGCTTGAGCGCCCGAGTGAGGTTGCACGTTGGCATATTCAGCACCAAATAACTCCTTAAGCCTATCTATTGCTAATTGTTCAGACTGATCAATAAATTGACAACCACCGTAATAGCGCTTACCTGGATACCCTTCCGCGTATTTATTCGTGAGACAGCTGCCCATGGCCTTAAGTACATGCTGACTGGCAAAGTTTTCGGAGGCAATCAATTCTACACCCTCGATCTGTCTTTGCTCCTCTTTTTTTATAATATCAAATATCGGATCCATAGCTGTTAATTTGTGGCTAATATAATCATTACACCATTGAAATATGCCCATCTTTCATAAAAGGAGCTAAAGATTTTCACCCCTGTGTAAAAGTATTTTTTAGGCCTTTATTTTGGGGTGACAAAGATAGTATCGGCGAAGAAGCTGCGTGTCGAGTTTGGCATCTGTCTCTAGTGATAAGGGTTGAATTTTTCCCGACTTCATGAGAATATTAATTTCGGGTGAAGTAGCATTATAAAGCCTGTTGGTCTCAACACCTTGAATAATTAGATCCGAAATGAATTTTTCAGGAATATCATTTAGGGCTTTTCGAATTTCTAGTTCGATATTGTTTACTTCTTCACTCGAAAACGGTTCCTTTTGAAGCGATACCCGAAAAAGTTTTCGATCGGTAAGTCCCTGGGATAAAATACTTAAAACCGGATTTTTATCCTTATTGAGGCTTTTGATCCAAACATCTATATCAGAATCATCGATAGATGCGTGCCATTCGAGCATTTTTTCCGAAATGTTGGTAACATTCTCCAATTTAGGGCTTTCCGAGAGGAAGTATTGAAAGGCAGAGCTTAGTTGCGCTGTATGGCTATTTGGATTCTTTTTGTAGTATTCAAAAAGGCGTACGAGCATTTTTTCTGCGCTTACTGCTGTTTTGTGTAAATACACCTGCCAATACATGAGTTTCCTAGATAACAGGAACTTTTCAATGGAATACAAGCCCTTTTCTTCCACGACTAATTGGTTATTATAGACGTTGAGCATTTTGATGATGCGATCGTATCCAATAATCCCTTCTGCTACTCCGGTGTAATAACTGTCTCGAATGAGATAATCCATGCGGTCCATATCAAGTTGACCACTTATTAGTTGATGCAAATAAGCTTTGGGGTATTGATTTTTAAAAATTTGGATGGCTAAACTCAAGCCACCATCAAATTCCTCATTTAGCTTTTCCATATAAGCTAAAGTGAGTCGCTCGTGAGATACCGGGATAAAATGACCTTCCAAAGCATGTGAGTAGGGGCCATGACCAATGTCGTGCAGGAGTATAGCTATTTGAACTCCTTCCGCCTCTTCCTTTGAGATGTCTACGCCTTTCGATTGTAGAACTTCTATGGTCTTTCTAGTAAGATGAAGAGCTCCTAAGGCATGTTGGAAGCGTGTATGAACTGCTCCAGGGTATACTAAATGGCTCAAGCCCACTTGCTTTATTCTGCGGAGCCGCTGAAAATACGGGTGCTCGACAATGTCATACAAAATAGTAAAGGGTAGGGTGGTGAATCCGTAAACTGGATCATTAAGAATTTTGTAGGTTTCACTCATAGCATGAAAATACGAGTAATGCTGGAATTTCTTATATCTTACCTCTAAATATGTTTACATTTTGAATGGAGGAATGGCAACATGCCGTATAATTCGCGTAAGGGATAGAAGCGGTATACCGCTTGCCAATTATGTGCGTGGCGCAGAAGTAAGACTTGATCAGCTCGTTTTTTAAGCTGTGAAAAATTGTAAAGATAAAAGGCAAGCGGTGTAGGAGTGGATAGCCCGACCCCGCCATTTGGCGGGGTTACGCCCAAAACATTAAAATGATAAATTGAGATAGAATTAGGAAGGTGTTAAATAAATGATAACCAGCAAATTTGGGCCCCGAATTATGAGTTTTGAAGAATAATATAGAAGTTGATGCCATATGACATACGAAAAGGGGGCTTCAAAACAGTTTTAAATAAAAAAAATGGAAGATATTAAGATACTATGGGCTGATGATGAGATTGACATGCTTCGGCCACAGCTCGTTTTTTTAGAGAAAAAGGGGTATAAAGTAGATACAGTAACTAATGGTCACGATGCGGTGGAGGAAGTAGATTCCGGCCATTATGATATTGTGTTTTTGGATGAGAGTATGCCCGGAATGACTGGCTTAGAGACTTTGGAAAAACTAAAGCGTTCCCACCCACAGTTGCCGGTCGTGATGATTACAAAGAATGAGGCCGAGGATATTATGGAGGATGCGATCGGGTCACAAATTGCAGATTACTTGATTAAACCGGTGAATCCGAATCAGATCCTGCTTTCACTAAAGAAAATCATCGAGCAGAAGCATTTAGTGCGGTCTAAAACCAGTACCGCTTATCAACAGGCTTTCCGCCAGATTTTAATGGATATCAATAGCGGGTTGGATTATAAGGGATGGGTTGATATTTACCGTAGAATTATTGATTGGGAGTTGAAGATTGATTCGTCCAAAAGTACGGGGATGGGAGAGATTCTCGATATGCAAAAAAGAGAGGCGAATACAGAATTCTCAAAATTTATTTTGTCAAACTATAAGGACTGGGTTCGAAGTGAGGGTGAGGAAGGGCCGGTGATGTCTAATCGTTTGATGCGAGAGAAAGTATTTCCGGCTATAGATGATGACCGACCGACAATTTTACTTTTACTAGACAATTGCAGATACGATCAATGGAAGGTAATCGAACCCTTGTTTAGTGAATTATTTACTGTAGAAAGTGATGATTATTTTTATAGCATTTTACCGACGAGTACGCAATACTCAAGAAATGCTATATTTTCAGGATTGATGCCTCTTCAAATTCAGGAGCGGTTTCCTGAACTGTGGTTAAATGATAATGAAAAGGGAGGCAAAAACAATAGCGAGGATGTTTTCCTAGCTGACTTGATCGACCGCACTTTTCGGAAGCCTATCAAGCATGATTATGCAAAAGTCACAACCAATCAGAAAGCGAAGCATGTGCAGGATAACATTCTGAATTATCTAAATAATGATTTGACTGTGATCGTCTATAATTTCATTGACTTTCTTTCTCATGCGCGCACGGAGATGGAGGTGCTAAAGGAATTAGCAGGTGATGAAACCGCTTATCGATCCTTGACTCGATCCTGGTTTGAGCATTCCCCTTTATATGAAGCTTTGGAACTTGCCTCAGAACGCGATATGCAATTGATTGTAACCACAGACCACGGGACCATACGAGTGGGCACGCCATCTAAAGTGATTGGAGATAGGGAAACAACACCTAATTTGAGGTATAAAGTAGGTAAGAACTTGAAGTATAATGCTAAGGATGTACTCGAGGTAAAAAACCCGGAAAAGCTTATGCTACCTTCTCCGAACGTAAGTTCGAGATTTATTTTTGCCAAGGAGGATATGTATTTCTTATATCCGAATAACTATAACTACTACAATAATTACTACAAAGATACTTTTCAGCATGGTGGCATATCTCTAGAGGAGATGATTTGTCCCATCATAAAAATGCGTTCGAAGGGGTAATTTTTCTATTCTCTGAGTAAATCCTCAGCCCTTAGATGAAACTCTTTGATGAGCGAACGGGATTCAATGAACGTAACCTGTTTTCCAAAACGAGTAGGGGATTTAAAAGTAAAAGTTCCAATATGTAAAAATAGGAGCTTTCGGTCTCTGAGGTGCTTTACATTGTGCCATGGAATCCTTATCGTCGTAAAAAAGTTAGATACGTAGAGGAAATGGTCGTCAAACTCTACGCGTTTGAGGGGGATTAAGGTGAAATAAATAACGATGCTACCGCTCAGATAAAATATGAGCATCGCTATTTTCAAATTGGCTTGTCCAAATACTTGAAGTTGCCCATTAGGCGCAACAAAAAAGGCAAGTACAATTGCTCCATAAAATACAAACCAAAAGGTGGGAAGAAAAACCTTTAAACCAAGTGTCCAATTCGATGAGATTCTTTGGATAGAGTTTTGCATATCGATTAGGTTTTTGGCATTTGACGTTGAGCAATAATGATGCTGACTTCGTAAAGAAAAAATAGTGGGATAGCAATTAAAAACTGGGTAATAACATCGGGAGGTGTTATAATAGAGGCCGCGATAAAAATGATTACAACCGCATGTTTTCTATAGGTCTTGAGAAATTCGGGTGTGACTATTCCAATTTTAGCTAGAAAGTAAATCACGATCGGTAATTCAAAGACCAGTCCGGTTGGTATGGTGAACATAGTCATATAATTGACAAAGGAAGAAAGTGTAGTCGTATTTTGTACGTCCGGACTGACGGAATAAGCTGAAAGAAAAGAAACTGCGAAAGGGGATATAACAAAATAGCCAAACAGCACTCCCGCTATAAATAAGGCGGAGCAGGTAAAGACCATCCCGCCTGCAGCTTTTCGTTCATTTTCATATAAGCCGGGTTTTACAAAACGCCAAAACTCCCAAAAGACATACGGGAATGCAACGATGAGGCCTATCCAAAAGGATGATTTGATATGAGTGATAAACTGCTCTCCAATATCTCTTGTGATAATTTCCAATGAAGTTCCGGGTTTCATGCAAATGAAATCACCAATGCTGCACAAAAGTTGGTAGGTTAAGAAGGAGTCCTTGGTTGGGCCTAAAATAATATGGTCAAAGACGAGATCTTTTGCCAGAAATACGCCAATACCTATAATAACAATGGCAACGAGAGACCGTATGATGTGCCATCGCAGGTGTTCGAGATGGTCCAGAAAGGACATTTCTTCTTCGCCTTCCGGAGGGAGTTTATCAACATCTACTTGATCTAGAGCCATGTGTTATCATTATATAGGTGGTAAAGGTAAAAAGTGGCGAGATTAATTGTTTACATTTGTATCAAATATAGCGGATTCATGGAGGTTTTTCTGTATTTATTGCTGTTGGGTTTTTCGCTTTCTGCCCTGATTGTAGGCGCCGACTGGTTCGTAGCTGGGGCGGAGAAAATCGGTATTCGATTAGGGATAAGTCCTTACGTCGTAGGGGTTACGATAGTTGCTTTAGGTACCTCTTTGCCCGAGTTAGCATCGAGTATTGCTGCGATTTTGAAAGGAGAATCCTCCATTGTGACCGGGAATGTGATTGGGTCGAATATTACAAATATATTACTCGTTTTGGGTTGTGTCGCCGCCTTTCAGCGTATGATTACTTTTGAAACCAAGGTTGTGAATGTGGACTTACCTATTCTGAGTATTTCCGCTTTTTTGGTTGTATTCATGCTGAGAGATGCAAGCTATCCGATGATTGAAGGAGGTTTGTTAATCGCGGCATTTATTATCTTTTTAACGAATACCTTTAGGTCACAAATTGTAAAATCAGATATTAATGAGGAAGAACGTAAAAAGCCCTTAGGGGCTAAAACGATACTATTTTTGATTCTGGGTGGGGTTTTAGTCTACTTTGGTTCAGAATACACGATTGTAAGTATATCCTCTTTATCCGTATTATTATCGATGCAACCGGATTTCATTGCTTTAACTCTGTTAGCCTTAGGTACCTCTCTTCCTGAATTAGTAGTCAGTTTGCAGGCGGCACGGCGGGGTAATACAGGAATCGCAGTAGGAAATGTAATTGGGTCGAATATTTTCAACACCTTTGGTGTTTTAGGTATAAGCAGGCTATTTGGGGTGATTATTGTACCCACGAACATTAGCGAGTTTGGAATTTATTTTTCATTAGCTATAACGCTTATTTTAGTCATAATGACCCGATCACAACGCATCACTCGATTTGAGGGTGCGATGTTGCTTATTTTATACTTATTTTATATAATAGAATTAGCTGCTCTTACTTAAACTACTAAAAAAACTAGATATATGTTTGGAGATATGAGTGTTCTGAATGAAAAACAGAAACAGATTGATAACAAATTAGCAGCCATGGAACTGAGCGTCATTGTGGCTCAGGGAAAGGTGCAGGTTAAAGCCAATGGAAAGGGAGAAACCTTAGATTTAACTATAGATCCTGATTTGGTGAAAGAGGGAGATACGGAAGCCATTGAGGATTTCGTTGTTCTAGCAATGAATGAGATTCGAAAAAAAGTCGATGAAACTCAAATGAAGGAGTCGAAAGATTTGTTATCGGGCTTATTGCCCGGGATGTAAATGAAGAACACAGGGCTATGAGATTTTTAACCTTTCTATCACTGTTTATTGCTTATGCTGCATGGGGGCAGACTGATGAAGCCGTACCTATCGTATACTACAGCTTTGAAGGCGGTATGGTAGATGACTTCGGAATTGGCGATCGAGACGGGGTAATTTCTGGAAATCCGCAGACTGTGTGTGGAATTTTAGGAGATGGGATGGCCTTTGACGGGCAAAATGATTTTATTAGGTTTCCAGATAATTTCTCCACACTATTCTCTCAGAACTTCACCTTTAGTTTTTATTTCCGACCGGATGGGGGAGTGGGTGAACAGCAATTATTTTCCTATACCGACGCCTGCAATGATCCAGTTGAATTTGAAATTACGTACAATCCCCAAAATCGAGAGTTGAGGGTAGAATATGGAGAGGATGACATGGATCGCATCACTCTATCATCCATTTTAAATCCCAACCGATGCTGGTATCACGTGGTATTGATAAGAGACGGTCGGAGACAATCGCTGCGCGTAGATAATCGGGTTATGGATGAGGCCGCTAATCTAATTCGAATCGATTTTAATAATCCGGGAACTTTCTCTATATCTGACGGCCCATGCGTAGGTAGCCTGTACAATCGATTTGAAGGCGCTATAGATGAAGTGAGGATTTATAATGAAGTATTAGGCACCTTGGATTTGGAGGACTTATATTTTGCTCCAGAGTCCATCCTGACTCCCGATACACTCCTATATTTAGGTGGAGAGGTAGACCTGCGCGTTTCTCCAGGCTGTTCCAACCAATTTACCTGGACACCCGCTACGGGCTTATCTAACCCCAACATTGCCAATCCTACTGCCAGTCCGGATACGACCACAACCTACCGACTACAATTTGAAAGTTCTACTTGTGTCACAACTGATGAGGTTCAGATACTCGTTGTAGATCCCGACCAGGTGGGTTGCGAGGAGTTAGCGATGGCAAATGGATTTACACCTAATGGAGATGGCATAAACGATGTCTTTGGTATTGCAAACCCCTTTGTGATAGATCAATTAGTTAATCTGAGAATTTTTGACCAGAGTGGTGGTCTTATGTTTGAAACCAGCGATCGATTTGCTAATTGGGATGGAAATTACAAAGGAAACGCAGTGAATCCTGGCACCTATTTGTATCAAATCATATATAACTGCGAAGGTGAGGAGAAGATACAACAAGGAACCATTGTACTATTGCGGTGAAGCTTGTCCGAATGCCCTTTTTTTTATAGTCAAACTTAAGGATTGAAGGGTGGCATACTGGATAAAAAAGATAGCCAGAGAATACCAAGCTTACTTCCATGATAGATTATAGTTGCGGACTAAATCGGATCTAGGCGGGTGCTTTGGTGTTTATCTGTAAATATTATTCAGGTATCATCCTGTCTGCTTAAAAAGAAAAATGTATTTGGTGATGGCTCTATGTCCAAAAAACCAAATACACTTAACATTTAGACTTTTGATATAGCTTATCTGACCAGAGTAACATCTCCTCTGTAAGATATTATCCGACCGTCTAAGAATTCAATATCTATTTTGTAGGCATAAACACCTGGGGGAACCTTTTGTCCATTGCGCCTTCCATCCCATCCGGGAGATCCTTCGCCAGAGGACATTAAATTTCGTCCTTCCCACATTAAACTACCCCATCGATCATAAATTTGGAATGAATTGAGTTGTCGAACTCCGGGGCCTGAGAAGACCTGAAAGACATCGTTAATTTCATCACCATTGGGGCTGAATATATTTGGAATATAAATATCTCGTTGCGTATTGGTCCGGACATTAGTTATCGCTGATGCGGTACATCCGTTTAAGTCTGTAACAAGTAAGGTATATGTTGTATTTCCTCCAGGTGTGACTTCAGGATTGGGACAATCTGAGCATGAAAGGCCCTGGGCCGGACTCCACTGATAGCTAATGATGGGGGAAGGTCCATTAATCGTTGGAAAAAGTTGTAAACTTTCGCCCAGACGGATTTCTTGGTTGGGTGCCAGAATGATTTCAATAGGCTCCTGCGTAGGTACGACAATAGATGTATCAACGGTACAACCATTCCCATCAATAATAGTAAGCTCTTGCGTACCTTCGCTAACGGGGACAAGCTGTCCAAGGTTAACAAATCCCGATCCGGAAATCTGGTACTGATAAGGGCCTCCTCCTCCGCCGGAAATACTATCAATTTGATAAGAGACTGTTTCTCCACTGCACACGGGGGTATCAGGTACAGGCAGCTCAAAGGTAATGGGAGGATTCGTAATTAAGGTAGCTGAGGAGGTATCCGAGCAGCCATTTAGATCGGAAACGGTTACTCCATACGTCCCCACTTCCAAACCTGAGGCTTCATTAGACTGACTGATCCCATCCTGCCAATCGTAAATATAATTTGGCCCCGTTCCTCCATTAACCGTCACGGTGAGCATTCCATCAATTTCGCCGGGACAACTGGGGTTCAGTATGTCATCGGACTCAAAAAAGGCCACCAGAGAGTCTGGTTGATTCAAAGATAAAGTGTCTGTCGTCGAGCAATTTTCTGCATCTGTTATCTCTACGATATAAATACCTTCGGTGATGTTTGAGATCCTTGCTGATGCCGGACCATTTTCCCATTGATATACAAAACCACCATTGCCTCCGCTGGCTTCTACTTCAAGACTACCATCATCATCTCCAAAACAAGTAGGGGGAATACTATCAATGAGTTGGCTATTTATAGGGTCGGGAGCCGGAATATTCAAAAAGAAGGTATCCACACAAATATCAGAAGTTAAGATTACAAAAGCTTCATCCGGACATAAGTCGTTGGCTATAGAAGAAGCACTACCACTGGAGGTAAAACCAGAACTCCATTCAAATTCATATCCTGAGGGTAGTGTAGGTCCTCCAGAACCTATGGCTTCTGCAGAGCCATCGCAGGTGTTGAAGCAGGAGGCGTCCATTATGTCATTGAATTGAACATTGAGTGGGTCGGGTTCTACAAGGTCAAAGCTCAGTTCTAAGGTTCCACAGTCATTAATATCATTAACTGTGACAGCGTAAGCACCAGCCGCAAGGTCAGATAAAACACCGGGTCCGCTGAGCGTATCTATACTGCCATCGCTCCACTGATAAATATAGGGCATTTCCCCACCTGTAAGTCTGACCTCAACAGAACCATCGGAAAAGGACTGACAAGATGGGTTTACTAATAGAGTGCTATCTACTGCCAGGGTATCTCGTACTGGGAAATTGCTTAGTATTCCAGGATTATAAATACACCCGGCCTCATCTTCAATTTCTAATATGGAATAGAACTGGCCGCTGCAAAATCCATCCACAGTTAAGGTATTAGAGCTCGTCATAGTATCCAAGGCCGGGCCAGGACGTTGTATGAGGTATCTCACTATAGCAAAATTGGGGTTTGGTTGAACTTCAATGGTTAGGCTACCATCACAAATCTCTGGACAAGAGGGGAGAACCTCGGTCACACTTATAACTTCTGGCGGCATCGCCTCATTAATTGTAAATTCTGCAGTTATAGAGCACCCATTAATGTCAGAAATCACCACAGAATAATCTCCGGGCAAAAGATTGCTCTGCGACGGGGAATTCGATAAACCACCAGGCCAGGCATAATTATACGGTGGTGTTCCACCACTCGGGGTTAAGGTAGCGGTTCCATCATCTCCAACTAGACAGGTCTCGTCCGTTGTCCTAATTTCAACTTCGATTTCTTCAGGTTGAGTCAACTCTACAATGGTATCAAATACACAAGCTGAAGGTGTAGTCTGATCACTTATAACAATTTCAAAGAATCCAGCTTCCAGATTATTAGCTATTGAAGTCGTTGGGCCGAAGGGCACAGCCACGTTATTTCCACCCTCATCTATTATTTCAATATCATAAGGCGTATTCGCCGTTCCTCCTAAAGTTTGTCCAGTCACTCTAATTTCCCCGTCATCTCCACCAAAGCAAGTTGGGGGATCCAGGATTAAATTGTCAAATGTAATAGTACGATCTGCGACAACAAAAAACGAGTCTACAAAAAAGCAGTTATTATCATCGCGAACCTGAACGGTAAACCATCCTTCAGAAATTCCAGTAATATTTGCGTCCGTCCCTGTTGTAACTCCGCCACCGCCAACAGTCCACGAATAATTATACTCACCAGACCCATTCGGCGTTCCTCCTGAAGCCGTTATGGTGGCCTCTCCATCAGAGTAACCGCTGCATCCGGGTGGGGTAATCACCGCATTGAGTTGGATTTGAGATTGTGTCAAGGTCTGATTGCGTTCTTCTTCGCAACCAAAATTATCTGTTACAATCACCGTATAAGTTCCACGACTCAAACCTGTTAGCGTATCAATATTAAAGTCGCTGGTCGACCATTCTATAGAAAATGGCTCAGCATCGGGATTCGGTGTAATGTTAATTCCTAAGGCTCCATCTGAACTTTCAAAACAAGAAGGATTGTCGATTAAGGAAAAGTTATAGTTCGGTCGGGGAATACCATTCACTCCACCATCGTACACTTCCTGCATATAAGAATTCGTCTCGCCATTTGCATCTGTAATGGTAATCGTGTAAACTCCAGGGGCCAGATTTTCAAATAAGATGGCACCTCCGTCGGTACCAATTGCCCCATTATCATTTATAGGTCCGGTTAGTGAAATTTGATAGGGGGGTAGGCCGGCAAAAACTCGAACATTTATCGAACCGTCCGTCCGTCCCGGAAGACTTCCACAACTGGTCGTCACCGCACTTAAGCCGCTGGCTTCTATCGTGACAAGCCCGGGATCAATATTTACATCTAATACTTCACCACCTCCAGTAATCTCAACATCAGTGGGCCCGTTACTTATCAAATCAACAATAGATTGGTCTCCAATTTGAGCTCCAGGTGCAGTAGTGAAACACAATTCAAATAAAACCTCTCCATCGGTTAAGGTCTGACCGGCTTCGATATCATTGGCAAACCAGATAAAACGAACTAGTCCGTTTTCTGCCTGATTGGTTACAATAATAGGTGCTGCATCACCAGGAAATGCAAAGTTTTGCAAATCGACATACTCTAAGACGTTCGGGTTGAAATTAATAACAAATGAAACAGACGTTACAGAGTCAAAATTAGTGGCTGTAACCGGCAGACAAAAATTATCACCGAGCCCAACAGTAGCATCGCCCACATCTAATACGACCGCCTGACTGGAAAATGAGATCGGGAAGGAAAGAGGGCAGGATTTGCTATCTTCTATGGTAATAGTATAGTCACCGGATTCAGGAACGGTAAATGGAATATCATCGCCTGCGCCATAATTGCCTGGAGCTACGGTACCTGTAATGGAATTATCCGCATCGTTTATTATTTCTATATTAGTGTAATTACTTGAGTTAATAAACTCAGGATAGCCTCCCTCAACTTGAAAACTACCCGATAAGCCAGAGGAATTTGAATTTATAAGCTCTATAGGATTAAGATACACCAATTCAAAAGCTTCACCTACGCTCACATTGACACAACTTCCACCGTTTTCGTACTGGGGAATTCCATTAAATACATCAAAAGTTATGGGAGCTAAAATAAAATAAGTAGGATCTCCACCAGAGAAAAGATTATTGACCACTCCGTCATTAAACAAACGAAGATTTGGATTTCCCGGTCCCATTCCGCGGGCTATCCAGATATCATCAGCCGGTGGAGGATTCATGATCAAACACATATCTGCCGCAACGCTTCCAACCTCATCTCCAATAATTGTAGGAGCGCAATTATAAAACGCATATCCGATTTCTGCAGGTGTCGCCGGGTTGGGGTCTCCCGATAAATCAAAATCACCAGAGTGTACAACTAATGCGCTGTCATTGGCACATAAAAACAAGGTGTCTATTAAAGAAACAGAATTACTTTGTGTTGAGGGGTAAGTGGTCAAGCTATTAATCGTTCCGGCATTCTGAGGTGCCGTACAAGTTTCCGGACCACCGGGAAAGGAAACAACCTCAGCCTGCTGTGGGTTTTGTCCATAAATTGCGGGAATGCTAATAAATAAACCCCAAAGAAGCAATATGTTATATTTCATGAAATGTCTTTATATTACCATATGATGCACAAAGGTAACTAATGACCATTCATTGTACAACATATTTATAGCAAGGAAACGCTTATGTATATTTCCTATTGTTGTACGATGACAGGAATCACCTTTCGCACGCCATTATTATATAAGACATGAATGTAATATAAACCGCTGCTTGTCAGGACTAAATCAACTTGATTTTCTGATAATGGCCATTTTTCAGATTGATAAAATTTCCCAAGATTATCCCTAACCTCAATAGATAGGGGGTTTTCTTCAGATGAATTTTTATTTTCCAAATAAAAGCGACCTGCCGAAGGATTTGGCCATAATACAAGATGATTACTTTTTTCCATCGCCTCAACAGATGTGATCATTCCAATGCTTATCGTATCACTCGCTCTGCAGTTATTCGCATCGATAACCAATACTTCGTAAACACCAGCAGATAGATTTTGAGCAAAGGCCTCAGTCTGTATGGGAGTAGTATTCCAGAAGAAACTAAATGGATCTGTTCCCCCTGAAACAATAGCCCTTGCAGATCCGTCCGCTTGCCCGGCAGTTTCAGGTTCTGTTTCAAAATCTATTTGGATGGGATCGGGCTCATCAACCTCTATTTGGATGGTGTCTTTACAATTTCTTTCCGAAGTAATTGTAACAAAAAATAATCCAGCAGGGATGGGCTCAATAACAGGAGTGGTATCTCCAGTACTCCATGCAAATGAATAGGAAGAAGCAGGGTCTACCTGGAGGGAAATAAGAGCCGTCGTGTCACCAAAACAGATCGGTTCACGGATCTGAATGGTATCAATTACCGGAGAGGGTGGAGTGGGAATATCAAAGGTAAATGAGTCTATACAGCCTAGCAAATCAGTTACTGTTACCATATATTGACCATTTAAAACAGAATCTAGTGAACTTCCGATACTTCCATCTGACCAGTCATAGCTAAATGGACCACCATTTCCGCCTTGAAGGCTGAGGTCGATTTTTGCGTTCTCACGATTGCAATCGCCTGATATGATTTCAAAACTGTCAATAATGATTGGTCCGGGTTCCCCCAAACTTAATAAAGTATCTATACTGCATCCCGCGGATGAGAACACGGTTAACTGATAAGAATCTCCGGGAAGATTAGAAATGGAACCCTCCAAACTTTCAAGCATTATGGTGTCTAACCCATTAGGTTCGAGTTGGTAACTCAAGGAAATATTAGATCGATATTGCGTATCTAAGCGGAAAGAAATCATTCCATTATCTTGTCCCGGACAATCTAAATCCTGTGTTACAACGTCATTCCAGGAGAGTAGAAAGCCAGTATCAATAGTTATATCTGCAGATTGTGAACAAAAATTTGCATCGTTCACTTCAACAGCATAGCTACCGGGAGGCAAACCTGTTCTCAAGCTGTCCGCTGAGCCATCTGCCCAATCAAAGGTGTAGGGTGGATTTCCTCCCAGCGGAGTGATTGATATTATTCCGTCATTTTGACCAAAACAGGACTCATTCTCATTATTTATTTCCAGGATTAAGGAGTCTGTATCTTCGAGTACGACGGTTTGTCGGTCAAAACAGCTGGCCGGTAAGGAAGTATGTGTAACTTCCAAAATAAAAGAATCCGGACTCAAGCCCACAGCCAGGAAGAAAGAGTCTGTTACGGATGGATTGGGGCCAGACCAATCAAAGTTGAAGTTTCCGGGCCGTAAAATATCAAGTCTAGCTGTTGCTGAAACTAAGCCATCATTGGTTCCAAAGCATCTGGGATCTATCTGATTGATATTTTCGAGTTGAATAGTATTATCAAAGGGTATTAGTAATTCCTGCGTGTATATACAACCTGATGTATCCTGGATAAAATAGGTGAATGGTCCCGCTGGTAATGAGATGACCTGAAGGAACTCGGTTTGGAACCAGTCGCTGGCATTTAAAGAAAATAGCAAGGTGCTATCCTCAAACCGATCTAGATTGATTACGTTAGCTATAAAACTTCCATCTTCCGAAGTTTCACAACTTGCCGCTTCAATGTTTTCCTGAACAATTGCTTCTGGACCCGATACTTCTACTTCAAACGAATACTGACACCGATCCTGATCCATAATAACAACAGAGTAGAATCCTGGGAGCAAACGATCAAAAGATCTAAAGTGTAAGCTGCTGTCAGGCCAGATTACAGTATAGGGTGGATTTCCACCTTCAATAAATGGTAACTCCAAACGCCCATCGGGTATTTGAGGGCAGGAGGCAGCGCTTGATACGAAAGTGGGGCTGACCTCATCTTTATTTGATACAACCAAACTATCTGATTGAAGTATACTATCCATATTCGAGGATAGCACAGCAAGGTAGGAGCCAGCCATTACATTTGATATTAACAAACTACTATCTGGAAAAATCTGGTCATTGAAGAGGGTATCTTGAGTTTGGTCATCGATAAACGAAAAGGAGTTCGGTACAGTATCTCCAAAGAAATTGAACCGAAGATCGTAAGTGTTGCTGGAATCTTGATTAGGACAAATTGAATAGGTGTATCCAGCCTGGTTGGGAGTTCCTATCGAAATGAAATTTTGCGAGGCAGAAAAGGGTAAGAATTGGGCGCCATCAAATGCTTGTAGTTCTAAAGGATAGCCTTGAACACCAAATAAACTCGTGGATCCTGGCGTTCCGTTCGCCTCAAAAGAGAAAACACATAAAGTATCTCCATCGGCTAGCTCTATAGGCGTAGTTCCAGCTATGGCAACAAAAAATATGCGCCCTTCTTCAGTTTCTGTTAGACCAATATTCTCTGGGAATATCCCAGAAGTCGTATCCAAATCCTGTATAGACAAGAACTTAATAATATGCGGATTGAAGTGAACATTAAATTGAATGGATTGCAGGTTCTCCACATTCTGTGCAATTAATGGTATTTCTAAGGTGTTGCCATGTTGGATTTGTTGATCCCCTCCGTGACTAAAACTTACCGTGTTTTGAGCTTCTAGCTGCGTACCAAACAGGCCCACGACCAATAAACAAATTACAATTCCAATCCACTTGGCATAGTATAGTCCAAGCGAGTAGAGCCGATCGTTTTTTTGTGATTTTCGAGTGAATCCGGTGTAATCCATAACTGTCTATATTAAATAAGTTTGCCTGCATTATATACTGCATCGACATGGTCTGTCCCATAGGCATAGGCCATGTAATCCAAATTTTTGATGCGTTTAGTAACGATGAAGTTGGCCAATTTGCCTCTTTTTATTGTCCCAACTTCTTGCTGCATGTCCATTGCGTAGGCACTATTTATCGTAGCGGCTTGCAAAGATTCAGCCGGAAGCATATTCATTTTAATACTGGCGAGTGAAAAAACGAAAGGCATACGACCTGAGGGTGTAGAGCCTGGGTTATAGTCACTGGCTAGTGCAATAGGAAGCCCTCGATCGATCATTTTTCGTGCTGGCGCATATTGAAGTCCCAGAAAAAATGCAGTTCCCGGCAGTAATGTGGGCATGGTTTGGCTACCCAATAATGCCTGAATTTCTTCTTCTCCGGTAAATTCCAAATGATCTACAGACCTTGCTTTATTTTGTACACCAACTTGAATACCTCCTGAATAATCCAATTCATTTGCGTGAATTTTGGCTGGTAGATTATATGTTGCGGCCACTTTTAGGATTTGATCTGTCTCTTCCACTGTGAAAAAACCCCGATCACAGAACACATCACAATAATCAGCCAGACCCTCAGCAGCGACATGCGGTATCATTTCTTTAGTAATTAACTTTATGTATTCTTGTCTGCGATCCTGAAATTGTTTGGGAATAGCATGTGCGCCTAGAAAAGTTGATTTAATTGGAATCGAAAAAGTTTCCTTTAATCGTCGGATAACACGCAACATCTTATACTCAGCCTCTGGAGTCAGTCCATAACCGCTTTTAATTTCTATGGCTCCTGTTCCGTAATTCATTACCTCTTTGAGTCGCATACAAGCAGCGTCAAAGAGCTGCTCCTCATCTGTTTCTTGAAGGTGCTTTGCCGAGTTGAGAATACCTCCGCCTCGTTTTGCAATCTCTTCGTAGGACAGGCCATTAATTCGATCCACGAATTCCGACTCACGTGACCCCGCCCACACAATATGAGTATGAGAATCTATCCATGCGGGAAGTACGCACTTACCCTCTAAAGACACATGTCGGTCCCCATAGGTCGGCACTTCACTCATAGGACCCCACTCTTTGATCCGTTCGTCCTCAATAACAAGATAGGCATCGGATTGAGTAGGCAATTCAGCCATGTCTAAGCCGCTCACCTTTTCTCGGTTTTCATCATCCGACTCTACTCCATATAGATATTTAATATTCGTAAAGCAAGTGATCGCCATGGCATTATAAGTTTTTGTTGAATCTCATTGGATCTTCTATGAGTTGATAAGAGTATCCATAAGTATCTAGTCGATTTTTAAGTTCTTTTATTTCTTGGCGTTCAAGGTCTGAAAATACTACTTTGTAATGTGAACCTTCCTTTATTAGGTTTGGGCTCAGTAAGCAGATTCTGGTGAGCCGATCTCGTAAATCCCGCGCTCCTTCCTCCCTGGAAAAGACTCCCATTTGAATATGTGCTTTTTCTTTTGAAAGATTAGTTTGGGAAGGTGCTTGCGGAAATACATTCTCTTTAGGTCGAAGCAGGGCCCGAGTGAGCTGTTTTTCAGAGAGAATGCGATCGTAATGGTAAAGTACATCTCCGCTAGGAGAGAAAAAAATTAAGGTCGGCAAGTTTTCGACTCGATAATATTTTTTTAGAGTAGCTCCATCGAAATTTTGAATGTTGACATCAAGACCTATAAATGACTGATTCATGATGCTTTGGATGGCCGGCCGATTAAAAATCGTGCGTTGCACATCGCAGGAGGAGCAGTTATCTGAAGTAAAAAAGATGATATAGGGTCTATTCAGTTCAAGGGCTGTTTTACGTGCCTCGATATAATTTTCCACCCACGGTTTTTCAATAGGAGCCGGTCCACTTTGGATAGATGTTAAAATGGATATCACAACCACAAACAGTAAATACATAACTTTGAAACTTACTTCTATTAATTATACTCCAACAATCGTACCAACTTCAGCAAAGTGGTTCATCGCATTAGCTTGATTATTTTTTATAACTTAACGGCATAAAAAGAAAGAAAATCATGAGTCAAGCACATGCAGCAATAACAGGCGTTCAAGGCTGGGTTCCGGATAATGTATTGTCAAACAAGGACTTAGAGCAAATGGTGGATACCAACGATGAGTGGATAAAAACCCGAACGGGTATTGAAGAGCGGCGAATTTTGAAAAAAGAAGGCGCAGCTACTTCATATATGGCGACAAAGGTATTGGAAGGACTCTTAGAAAAAACCAACACAAAGGCGGAGGAAATAGACTTACTCATAATAGGCACCGTTACCGAAGATTATCGCTTTCCGGATACGGCAAATTTAGTTCTCCACAATGTGGGAGCTAAAAACGCCTTCGGTTTTGATATCCATGCTGCTTGTTCCGGATTTCTCTTTGCGTTGAACACAGGAGCTCAATATATTGCTTCTGGCTTTTGCAAAAAGGTAGTCGTCATAGGAGCAGATATGATGAGTTCTATCGTAGATTATACGGATAGAGCCACTTGTATTTTGTTTGGTGACGGTGCTGGCGGTGTTTTGCTAGAACCCGACAACGAGGGATACGGGATAGTTGATGCAGAGCTTAAGGGCGATGGGTCCGGAGCTAAGTATTTACATATGAAAGCAGGAGGATCAGCGAATCCGGCAACTATTGAGACCGTAAAGCAGGGTATGCATTTTGCCTATCAGGAAGGACGACCTGTCTTTAAAGCTGCTATTCATGGGATGAGTTCAGTGATTCAGACCGTCCTGGAGCGCAATAAGATGACAAATGAAGATATCGATTGGGTCGTTCCCCATCAGGCCAATATGCGTATTTTACAATCCGTCGCTAAGGCTCTCGACTTTCCTATGGAACGCGTTATGATCAATATTCAGAAGTATGGAAACACCACTGCGGCAACAATCCCCTTATGCCTTTGGGAATGGGAAGATCAGCTAAAAAAAGGTGACCACCTTGTCCTTACCGCATTTGGAGGCGGATTTACCTGGGGTAGTATTTTGATAAAATGGGCTTATACAGCGAAGAGCAAATAGTATCTGCTGTAGTAGCGAATGAGCAGGAAAGTGATACATTTGTCGTTCGTTCAATTCACCGATATTCTTTATCTTCGCGATAGAAAGCAAAAAAAGTAAATGGCAAACACATCAGATATACGAAACGGTATGTGCATGGAATTTAATAATGACATTTTTATGGTCGTTGAATTTCAGCACGTTAAACCAGGTAAAGGAAATGCCTTTGTTCGGACCAAACTCAAAAGTTTGACAAGTGGGAAGGTACTCGAAAATACTTTTCCAGCAGGTCATAAAATCGACGAAGTACGGGTGGAGCGAAGACCACACCAATTTTTATATAGCGATGATATGGGTTACCACTTTATGGATACAGAAACTTATGTGCAGGTAGCCATACAAGATGATCTTATAGATAATGCACAGTATCTTAAGGAAGGTGGCACAGCGGATATCTTATTCCATGCTGAAAAAGAAATGCCCCTTGCAGCAGAGCTTCCAGCACATTTGGTCGTTGAAATCACTTATACGGAACCGGGTGTAAGGGGAGATACGGCGACGAATGCCCTCAAACCTGCTACTATAGAAACAGGAGCAGAAGTAAGGGTGCCATTATTTATTAGTAATGGAGAAAAAATTAAAATTGATACACGGACAGGAGAGTATCTCGAACGTGCAAAATAAAAAATAAAGTCATGGCAGACTACAAGGAAATTACGAAACTGATTAAGCTTGTTTCAGATTCCAACCTCACGGAATTTAAAATGAAAGACGGAGATTTAGAGCTATCAATTCGGACGGATAAGTACGTCAAAGTGAAAAAGGAACAATATTTGGCCAATCAACAAGCCATGGTTCCTGCTCAAGCACCACAAATGATGCAGCCCCAGGCAAATGCTCCGCAACCTCAGCCAACGGCAGCTCCGGCAGCAAATTCAGAAGGACAAAATACACAGACAAATGTGCAAACTAGCGGAAGTGATGCAGGGGCTGACGAAAAGGACCTGGTAGAAATAAAAAGCCCCATTGTAGGTACATTTTATCGGTCATCCGCCCCAGACAAACCGCCATACGCTAAAGTAGGGGACGAGGTAAATGTCGGCGACGTGGTCTGCATTGTAGAAGCGATGAAACTCTTTAATGAAATTGAATCTGAAGTAAGCGGAAAGGTCGTCAAAGTCCTCGTGGAGGATGCAACACCCGTAGAATATGATCAGGCTCTTTTTCTCGTTGACCCCAAGGCATAATATCGGCCCAAAAATCGAAACAGTATGTTTGAAAAGATCTTAGTGGCGAACCGAGGTGAAATTGCCTTGCGAGTCATCCGTACCTGCAAAGAAATGGGAATTAAGACTGTCGCTGTCTACTCGCAGGCCGATAAAGAAAGTTTACACGTGCGCTTCGCAGATGAAGCTGTCTGCATCGGCCCCGCAGCTTCAGCGGATTCTTACTTAAATATTCCTCGCATTATGGCCGCAGTGGAAATCACAAATGCGGATGCTATACACCCCGGATACGGATTTCTTTCTGAGAACGCCGATTTCGCCGAAGTCTGTAGTGAATACGGAATCAAATTCATAGGTCCCAGGGCAGAGCATATTCGCAAAATGGGAGACAAAGTAACGGCCAAAGAAACCATGATCAAGGCCAAGGTGCCTGTAGTTCCAGGCTCTGAGGGGCTCGTAAAAGATGTCCCTTCAGGAAAGGAAATAGCAAAAGAAATTGGATTCCCCGTCATTCTTAAGGCGACTGCCGGCGGCGGTGGGAAAGGTATGCGCATCGTTTGGGAAACAGAAGAATTTGAAGAGCAGTGGGACCGGGCACGTAAAGAGGCAGCCACATCTTTTGGGAATGATGGCATTTATATCGAGAAATTTATTGAAGAGCCGCGCCATATCGAATTTCAAATCGTAGGTGATCAGCACGGAAATGTGATCCACCTTTCCGAGCGCGACTGTTCCATTCAGCGCCGACATCAAAAATTGGTAGAGGAAGCCCCATCGCCCTTCATGACAAACAAACTGCGCAAAAAAATGGGTGCAGCAGCCGTGAATGCAGCTAAGTTTATTAACTATGAAGGAGTAGGCACCGTAGAGTTTCTTGTCGATAAGCACCAGAATTTCTACTTCATGGAAATGAATACTCGAATTCAGGTAGAGCATCCGGTGACCGAGGAAGTGATCGACCACGATCTCATCAAAGAACAAATTAAAGTCGCATTCGGGATCGAAATAGGTAGTAAGAATTACGAGCCTAAAATGCATGCCATTGAGTGCCGAATTAATGCTGAGGATGTGTTTCACAATTTTAGACCATCACCCGGATTGATTCAGTCTTTTCACTCGCCAAAAGGGCATGGAGTTCGCGTGGATACGCACGTATACGCCGGATATGCGGTACCTCCGTATTACGATTCTATGATCGCCAAACTCATTTGTAAGGCGCAGACACGTGAAGAGTGCATCAAGAAAATGCAACGCGCACTGGATGAGTTTGTCATTGAGGGCATAAAGACGACCGTTCCTTTCCACCAAAGATTGATGAAAAACGAAAGCTTTATCAGCGGAAATTACCACACGGGATTCCTGGATACCTTCAAGATGAAGGAGGACTAAGTCGGAGCTTTTAAATTGCGTTAAATTACGATTTAAATGTTTTTTGGGCACCTCCCTTCGCCCGGGGTGCGAAGGGACCGGGCTATGCGAGGCTATCGGTCTCGCACCCATCTGCGAGAGGTGCGAGACAGCCCGCAAGCGGGCTCCTCTACTATCCCTGGTGCAGGGGCAAGGAGAAGAATGCAACCTCCTTTTATCAATTGCCGATAAGGTTGTGAGTTGCTAGGATTGGCTTTGCGTTTAATATGCATCCATAAAATCTGGCTAAAACCCCTTACAACACCACTAAAGCGCTACGAGTCTGCGCAATCCATGTTCTATACGAGCCCATAATGGATTATAGAACACGGATTACCCGGCTGGGATATATGAATAAAAATTTGGTTTTGAACACGGGTCCCCAATTTAAGGGATAGAAAGGGCCGCGGTGCGATCCGCAGGTACGCGTCTGGTGTCATTACCCTTACATTTAAATATACCAAGTCTTGATCTTTAACCATTTAGTAGGAATGACACTTGTTTAGGGAAAACGATCATGCCATTACTTTAATCTTTAATATGCTTTTAGAAAGGTATTGGTGTTTTTGTGGTTGTTTAATAAAAATAATACTAAAATAGTTTGCATAAACGAAAAAAACAATATTTTTATATTGATGTCGGAACTATTCGACTAAATGATACTAAACCATAAAATTACCAGGATGAAAAAGCTAATCATACCCATTGCAGCATTATTAATATATGGTCTTACAGCAAATGCAGCAGTAATGATTTGTGAGACTCCACAACAACTTAATTGCGATAAGATTGCCATGGTGAAAATTGACAACGGACCATGGGTAAATGCCTGTTATGATCATTTCGAACTCAATGATATTCAAACTTGGGAGGAGGAACGTACGATCGCAGGCAACAATACAGATCTTTCTCGAAGTCAGGCTCTAGATTATATCAGTAATGAAATATTTGAAGGTTTAAGGTGGACCGATAAAGGCACAAATACTAACCATTCCCTTGAATTTAAAGAAAATGCTATATATAAAGATGGCGAATTGTTTTTAACACTGAAAGAGGATTTTTCAGCTATCATAATGGAAGTTCCAAATTCAGGTGGGATGTTCGTAAAAATAGGTGTGGATGAAGAAATGGAAATTGAGAAGACAGACCCCAATGTGCATTTTGATGCCTTTTTCAAAGCTAACGAAAATGAGTTGAAAGCAATAGAAGAGATTAAAGCATATCCAAATCCATTGCATTCTGGTAGTCCTCTTCAATTATTGAGTCCGGCAATGATAGATAAAACAATGATATTTGACATGAATGGTAAAATTGTTTATCAAAATGAAAACGATTGGCAAGGTTCGAGTGAGGTTCGTTTAAATAATCTCAAGGATGGGGTTTATTTAGTTCGGTTTGTGACCGCTAAGTTTGGTGTTAAGGTGTCCCGTAAAATAATAGTTACTTCTGAAGACAGATTTAAAGAATAAATAATGGCTTACTGAAATAATAGTATTTGAATATATAGAGATGGCCCAATATTTTCGGAAAATATTGGGCCATCTCTTTTTTGTAGCATATACGGAGGTGTTCATATCTAAACCCAATGTTATTAAAAAGCTCTATTGATTTTTTTTCTGCAACTTTTCATACATCTAAATATCCCTGCTTTGGTAAGGAAATTGGCCCATTTAATCGAGGGTAAGAGATGCGCTTTCGTGATTTTTGGGCTTTCCGGAAATCTTCTAAATCTATAGAGTGAGATCATTTCTTGTATTTATTGGGTGAGGGATAGTAAGGGCTGCGAAGCAGGTCCCGAGAATCGCCTTTGGCGATCTCGAGGACGGAACCCCTGCATAGCCCGACCCCGTTCCGAGGAGCGCGGGCGCTCTCGAGGACGGGGGCACCCCCAAAAAATGATATGGGAATGAAAGATACAGGAGTGTAGGGGAGCTAACTTTTATATCTTTGTCTTATGAATTATTTGGGTCGAATTTTGGCTTTCGTCTTACCTTATAAAAAGGAGCTCATTGTTTCTTTTGTCGCTAACCTTTTTACGGTCGTTTTTTCCCTGATTTCTATATCGGCTTTGGTACCTGTGCTCAATATTATTTTCGATGCGACTGATCCGCAGTCTGAGGCCGTTCCCTATACGGGAATGGGTGATATGAAGGACTATGTGTTGGGAAATCTGAACTTTTGGATTGGGCAGCAGCTGGATGTAATGACGAAAAAAGATTTATTGCTTCGGGTCATTTTATTCACAGGGGTATTATTTCTTCTCAAAAATATTTTTCGATATCTCAGCCGGGCCATGTTGGTTTTGATACAAAATGGGGTGGAACGCGATATTCGGAATGCCCTTCACGCTAAAATTTTGGATCTGGAAATGGGTTTTTACTCTCGACAGCGCAAAGGGGATTTATTGACGCGGATCACGACGGATCTTCATGAAATTCAGTGGGCTATTTTGGCTTCCATTCATAAAATGGTTCAGGATCCACTCATGATTTTGGGGACATTAGTGTTTTTATTTTTGTTTTCTGCGGAGTTGACCGTGTATGTGTTAATCTTGCTGCCAGTGGCGGCTTACCTCATTTCTTTAGTGGGAAAAAAATTAAAGGCCCCCTCAAAGAGAGCCAAAAAAGAGATCGGGCGGATTGTTTCTCATATGGAAGAACACCTGGGAGCTTTGCTGATTATTAAGTCCTTTCAAGCAGAGCGGCGACTGCATGATTCCTTCAAAAAATCTAATCAATATTATAAACGCAATATGGATCAAATGCTGCTGCTGCGGGAGTTGTCTTCTCCGGTAAGTGAAATTTTGGGCTTTATGCTCATAGCGGCGATTATCTGGTACGGAGGGTACTTGATTTTGGATGAGGATAGCTTGTCACCCTCAGTGTTTATTGCTTATATTTTGTTGTTTTATCAAATCATCCCACCGGCGAAAAGCCTGAGCCAAACACTCTACGATTTTAATAGGGCCGAGGCTTCTAGCGAGCGAGTTCTCGACCTTTTGAATACCGAGAACGAACTGCCGGAGGCCGAGCATCCCGTCCCTGTAGATGGCGTGAAGGAGGGGATCGTTTTTGAAGGCGTAGACTTCCAATATGGAGAGAAGAAAGTGATTAAGGATTTCAATTTGAGTATACCCGCAGGGAAAACATATGCTTTTGTGGGCGAATCGGGGAGCGGGAAAACCACCTTGCTTTCCCTCTTAAACAGACTATATGATGTGAGTTCAGGCTCGATAAAGATAGATGGAGTCGATTTGAGATCCATGGATAAGCAGGCATTGCGCAACCTTTTTGGGTACATATCTCAGGATCCGGTTTTATTCAATGATACGATTCGAAATAATCTACTCTTGGCGGCACCTAAGGCCTCGGAGAAACATATATTGGATGCTCTGAAAGCTGCGAATGCATGGAATTTTATCGAGACCATGCCCGAAGGGCTTGATACCGTGGTTGGTGATAGAGGAGGCAACTTAAGTGGTGGTCAGCGACAGCGAATTGCTATAGCTCGAGCCATACTGAAAAATCCGGCTGTCATGATACTAGATGAGGCAACTTCTGCACTCGACTCTGAGTCTGAGAAATGGGTGCAGGATGCCCTCGATAGACTCATGGAAAACCGAACGGCTATCATGGTTGCACACCGCTTATCCACCGTAAATGAAGCCGATCAGATTGTAGTGTTGCAGGATGGGCAAATCGTTGAACAGGGGTCGCATAGTGAACTTATTGCTCAGAGAGGTATTTATGATAATATGGTGCGTTTGCAAAATGTGTAAAAAAAAATGTATATTTACACAATAAATAAATAACGTAGCGAAAGTAGAACTTCTATTATGCGGACGGGTATCATACTCCTTACTTTTTTTATAACTCACTTTAGCTTTCTGGGTGCACAAATCACTGTGGAAAGTAATACCTTGCCTCGGGTCAATGATACATTGCGTACTCAAATTGATCCTGATCCAGATGTCGATTTCGATGCCAGTCCGGTAGAAGGTGGAGAGTGGTTTTTTAATAACTTGAGTTCACCTACGATAGTTGAAACTATATTTCGAGATCCCTCCGAGGGGTCGAGTGGGAGTTTCCCGACGGCTACGGCTTTAACGATCGCTCCCCAAGGCACGGAGTCCTATTATGAAATTACCAGTAGTGGAATGCGTGAATTGGGTATCTTTGGACAGGATCCGGTTGCTGGTATTTTGGAAGTCGATGGGGTTTATTCTCAGCCACTTTCGATTCGACGTACTCCTTTGATTCACGGTTCAGATTTTTCGCAGCAGACAGGTCTTTTTTTTCCGATTCCGCTTTCCTTGATTCCAGACTCACTTTTGAATCAATTACCTATACAACCGGACTCACTGCGATTAAATGTTTCCATTGAGCGACAAGATAGTGTTGATTCGTGGGGCACTCTAGAAGTAAATGAGCGCGTATATGATGTTTTGAGAGAACGCCGTATTGAAGTTCGGCGTTTAGGAATAGAGGCCTTACTTCCCTTTTTGGGGTGGCAAGATGTTTCAGGTATCGTAGAAGAGTTCTTGCCCGGAGCTGGTATTGGGAGTCCCGATACCATCGTTTCCTACAATTTCTTTAATGATCAGGAAGTAGAACCCATCGCTGTCGTTAATGTCGATGCAGAAAATAATCCCATTTCCATTGAATATATTGCTGATGAAGTAACCACTTCGAGTTCGGATCCGTACATAAAAACATTATCTGTAACTGCTTCACCTAATCCGGGTATTGGTATCTTGGAGTTTCGCTTTCGGGGCGCCCCAGCTGATCGTTATACGATTAAAATCCGAAATATTGTAGGGCAACCTTTGTGGCAAGAGGAAGTATATGTGGATGGAAAGGGAAGGCTTTCGGCTAATCTGACTCATCTGAACAGAGGTACTTATTTTTACACGATTTTTGATTCTAATGGGAATCCTCTGCTTACCCAACGTGTAGTATTTATACGTGCATAATTTTTGGAACTCTTTATCTGAGCGCCTGCAGCTCCCTTCTCCCTTACAGTCTATTTTCCTTAGTGATTTATCTATCTCTATTTCTGTGAAGCGAGAGGATCTTATCCATCCTTCCATTAGTGGAAATAAGTGGCGAAAGCTGGAAGGATTCCTCGAAAGCTACAGGCATTCGGGAATTCTTACGCTGGGCGGTCCCTTTTCCAATCATCTACATGCTATAGCTTCTCTGTGCAAGGTCTTAAGTATACCATTGGTGTGCTTAGTTCGTGGCCAGGATGCAGATCTCCATAATCCCACATTATCTGATGTCCAAAAATGGGGTGGAAAAGTAATCAAATTGGATCGGTCGACTTTTAGAGCCATTCGTTCCCGTAATTCGCTGCCTGAAGATCTTCGGCGACAATATAGGGATTGGTGTTTTATTCCTGAAGGAGGCTTAGGTGATGGTGCTATTCTCGGGATTAAGCATTTAGCTTTGGAGATCGGTAGGCAATTTGATCGTTGGCCTGATATCATCGTTTTACCCATGGGTACGGGTACAACCGCTTATATTTTGAGGCATTTCATTCCAGCAACAACCCGAATGCTCGGTGTCCGTGCAGTTATTGATTCAGGCTTGAGAGACCGCTTAAAACAGCGATTCCCCTCTTTAATTTCTGAAGGCTATTTGGAAATTATTGAAGGGTATGAATGGGGCGGTTTTGGTCGTTATGACGCAAGCTTGCTTGAATGGATGGATGGGATTGCATCCCGTTTACAATTGCCATTGGATTTGGTGTATAACAGTAAGGCCTTTTATGCATTAGGTGACTTAATCTCTAAAGGTGAAATTTCATCAGATCAGTCTATACTATACATTCATACCGGAGGGCTTCAGGGAAATCGAAGTCTGGATTATTTTTCTTCTCAGTCCTCAGCTTCCTGATTGAAATTATGTCATTTTATATCTGGCCGGCGCACCATTCATGAATAATAGCTGGAAAGTACTTGTATTCCAGCGCTCGCACTTTTTTCTCAATATCCTCGACGCTGTCATTTTCGGAAAGGGGGACTTCTTTTTGAAATATAGTATCACCTTCATCGAACTGTTCGTTCACGAGATGAATGGAAATCCCAGTAACGGATTCTTGGTTTTCTTTGACTGCTTTGTGGACGTGCTTTCCATACATTCCTTTGCCGCCGTACTTGGGAAGTAATCCGGGATGGATGTTGAGAATTTTATTTGGAAAAGCCTCGACCAAAAATTCAGGGATGAGTTTAAGGTAGCCCGCTAAAACAATATGAGAAATTTGGTATTGGTCTCGTAATAGAGGGATGATAAATGATGGTGAATTCAATTGTGAAAGCGGAACATGTATCGAGTCTATATCATACGGTTGCATCCGGAGGAGGACGGCAGCATTTTTATTTTCTGTGATGAGCAGAGGTGTTTGGACCTGAGGTATGGTTTGGAAATATTCAACGATGTTTTGCGCATTGGTTCCCGAACCACTGGCAAAAATGGCAATTGAGGGCGTTTTCATGAGCTCAGTTCACTATAATCGCTGGCATTACCGGCATCAATTTTAGTTAAAATACTGTGAGATCGAATTCTTTGTTGTCGCCCAGCTCCTTTAAAAATCTCAATGAGTTCTTGTCGTTTTGCGCTGCAGAACATCTGGACTACAAGAGAATTGAAGTACTGGCTATTGGCCGATTGGATTTGCTGAAGTGCTTCTAAAATGTTTTGTCGGGCCACCTCTGGATTTTGGTGCATAAGGTCAAGACCTTTTCTATGGTAAAGATACATTCCATTTCGAAAACTAACCATCCGACTATTGATCATATTTTCAAGAAGAGCGAATCTTGTTCTGGATTGGTTTGAAGAACCTCCCACGGGCCAGCCTCCCATTCCACTTGCTGTTGAATTTGGAATAGAGTTTGCCACTTCCTGAGCGAGAGTGAAATATTCGCTTCCACCTTCCTCTTCAAAAGTCTCATAGTCATAGGCAATGAATATATAAGCGTAATAGGACATCAGTGAGGATAATTGATTGATGTAATTATTCGTACTTTTTTGAAGGGGTTGAAAAGGGTCAAAACGGAAATTAATGTCTTTATCTACAAAAGATATAACTGGTGTTTTATATGTCGAGCCATAGACGGGTCGAGTGGTCTGAATTTGAATATCTGCTTTAAATTCATTCCTTTCATTATCTGTTTTGATATTGATTTGCATGGAAGCTTCGATACGTTCTTCGGGAAGATAGTCGACATCCGTCCACCGCGTATTCTGAAAAAGGCCTTCTATACTATTTTTCAGTTGCTCAAAAATTTGGGGATCTACTGTTGTTAACTGAGGGGTAGAGATATTGACATCCACCGTTATTTCCTGACTTCGAGCCTGGCTCAGAGTCAGGAGAATGATAAGCGTTGCGAATAGTATGCGTTGCATATATTTTGAGCTTGGTTACTTTATACTGATTGAAACGATGTGATCTAGAATATCGTGTGCAACTTGCATTTTAGATGCCTTGGGAATGTCTAATATCTGATCTTCACTTTTTACTATCCATACTTTATTCTGGTCAGATCCAAAGGGTGATTCCTCCTTTGTCGTCGTATTTAGGACTATAAAGTCAAAGCTCTTCTTTATGCGCTTCTGATTTGCGTTCTGGATCTCGTTTTGGGTCTCCAGCGCAAAACCAATCAACCATTGATTCGGTTTTTTCATATTTGCTAGATGAGCAGCTATGTCCTGAGTTTCTTCGAGAGGGATTTGAGTTATTTGATCCTTACTTTTTAATTTTTGATCCGAGTAGGATTTAGGCCTATAATCGCTTACGGCTGCGCATAAAATCGCTCCGTCGCAATCGGGATAGACTTTTTTAGCTGCGGTCAACATTTCGTCTGCGGTCATGACGGGAAGGGCTGTTAATAGAGGATGATCTGGAACTTGAACTGTTATAGGGCCATGGACGAGTTGTACTTTTGCGCCTCTTGATAGGGCTGCTTTGGTCAAGGCCACTCCCATTTTACCACTGGAACGGTTCCCAATAAATCGAACCGGATCTATGGGTTCATAAGTAGGACCTGCAGTGATGAGTATGGTATGACCTTCAAGGCTTTCATCCTGAGAGGAGAAGTCAAATCGCAAAATTTCTTTAAGGATTTTCTCGGGTTCCATCATTCTCCCTTTTCCGTGGAGTCCACTTGCAAGGAAACCGTCTTCAACTTCTAAAACTCGGTGGCCATAGGCCTGAAGTTGCTTTATATTTCGTTGAGTGGAGGGGTGTGACCACATGTCTAAATCCATTGCTGGAGCTATCCACACGGGACATTTTGCGGAAAGATATGTAGCCAGCAGCATGGAGTCTGCAAATCCATTTGCCATACCCGCGATGGTATGGGCGGTGGCGGGAGCAACAAGCATTAGATCGGCCCAAAGGCCAATTTCTACGTGGCTATTCCAGTTGCCTTCATCATTTATATCACTAATGACAGGATGTCCAGAAAGCGTACTGAATGTGACTTCACCGACAAAACCCAAAGCAGATCTCGTCATAATGACTTTGACTTCAGCACCTTGTTTGATGAGCAGTCGACTTAGAAATACAGATTTGTAAGCGGCAATGCTTCCCGTAACGCCTAAGACGATTTTTTTGCCCGCCAGATTCATAACTTTTTAGTCTTCTTCTTCTTCCTTTCGATCTTCAGGCAGGTAGAATGACAACTCATCATTGAGATATTCCGAGGTAGCAATGAGAGCAGGGTTAGGAAGGCGCTCGTAGAATTTGGAAATCTCTACTTGCTCCTTGTTTTCTTCGATCTCTTCAATCGAATCATTTATGGCAGCAAACTCTTCAAGCTTCGCCAATAATTCCTTTCTCAAATTTACATTAATCTGATTGGCTCGCTTTCCAATTATGGTAAGCGCTTCGTAGACATTGCCTGAATCTTCAATAAAGTCTTCTAATCTTCGGGCTTCTGCATTGGGGTTCAGGCCTTGTGCCCGGCTTTTAATATCATCCATTTAGTAGAGATTTTAATTGTTCTTGAGAATCGGACTTGAATTTTTTGATCTCCTCAGCATATTCGCTGTTGGAATACCGCTTGAGGAACTGATCTGCGAGTTCCAGTGTTCGCGTATATCTTTCTCTTTGCTTTGAGTATACACTTTTCTTTGCTAAGCGATACTCGGCACGAGTCATTTGAAATCGAATCTTTTCCGCAGCATTGGTTTCGGGATAGTCTTGCAGGACAATCTCATAGGATTGAACCGCTGCCTGATATCGGCTCATATCATGATACAAATCTGCTCTGGCAATCGCTTTCTTTTCTAGTTTTTTTCTCATTTCGTCAATGAGATTATTGCACTCCCCAACTTTTTCACTGTTGGGATAGGTGTTAACGAAGGTTTGAAGCTCATCAATAGCTTGCTGAGAATAGGTCTGATCCAATCTAAAGTTAGGCGAAAGCAAATAGTTCGAGTAGGCTGACATAAACATGGCCTCCTCTCGCAATGGACTTGTGCCAAATGTGGTACTGAAATTCTTGAAATAATAAGAGGCGAGAATGTATTGCCCTAGATGGTAGTACGTATAGGCATATTTAAAGTAGAGTTCCTCAGCCTCTGTTTTTCCCTTATAAGCACTGACAATTTGTTCAAACAAAGTCTGAGCTTTAAGATATTCTCCTTCTTCATAGTATTTCATACCAGCGGCATACATCACCTGGCTGTTCCCACTCGTTCGCACGCGCTCAAAATCTGATTTGCATGCGGCAAATGAAAACAAAAAAACAAAAAACAGAACGAAATGTGATGTCCAACTGTACCTCATATCAAGCCACAAAAGTACTTAAAGATTAGCATTATAGCAAATTATTCTCGAACCCTGAGGTCTTCGACTCTGAGGTTGGGATTATTTTCTGGCTGAAAAGTAAATTCGTCTTTGGAAATGGAAGGCTCTGTATTAATATTGCTAAGCTCGAGAATATACCGCATGCCATCTCTTTCCGTGACCTTTATGTACTGTGGGAAAGCGGAGGACTTATAAATTGCCATCCCAGCTTTTACGACATCAGCTGACTTATCCTTAGGTTTGAAATCTACTAAATAAATTTCACCTTGACCGTTTCCTTCCTTACCAGTAATGTCAAAATCAAAATCATCCGTATTGTAAACCTTTAGCATTTCTTCCGGGCTCAGCGGAAGTGCATTTTCTGCATTTGCGTCATAAATTTGAACTTCCTGTAGATCCGGGTCGAATACCCATTGGGTTTTTCCATCTGTTTTAATCCATCGATCACCCATGGTTGCACTATATTTATCGCCTGATTTGATGAGATTCCCCTCAAATTCGATATTATTTTGCTCTGGTATTTTAACGGTTAGCTTAAAGTCAAAAACCATTTGCTTTTGATCTACAAAGGACGATAGCATTCGATCCATGATTTGTTCAGCAGACTCCTGAGAGTGAATACCAGTAACTGCAAGGAAGAATGAAGTGAATATGAGGAGGATATAGGGACGCATATTTTTTGCGATTATAACTCTGTAAGATTGTATCTTATTGTTTTCCTTCAGAAATTGACTTTGGGAATTTATATTTCCCTAGGGTAGGAGTGGGAGGCAAAGTTAGGACTTAATAGGGTGTGCTATTTTGCTGATCCTCTATACTCTCCAGAATATGTTCCAATTCATCTGTAGATTGAACGAGTACTTCGCGAGCTTTCGATCCTGCATTGGCACCTGTAATTCCAAAGTGCTCGAGTTGATCCATAATTCGACCTGCTCGGTTGTATCCTAATTTTAGCTTCCGTTGAATCATTGATGTTGAACCATGCTGGTTTTGAACCACCAGGCGAGCTGCATCTTTAAACATCTCATCTAACTCGTCAACCGAAATCTCTCCGGGCTGGTCTCCGGCTTCGCTATCATATTCTGGTAGAAGATAGGGCTGACTGTAGCCTTGTTGTTTTTGTATGTGGCCTAAAACCAGTTCAACCTCAGGCGTGTCTACAAACGCACATTGTAATCGCACCAAATTGCTATCTGAAGAAAAGAGCATATCTCCTCGGCCTATGAGTTGATCAGCGCCACCTGCATCTAAAATAGTTCTTGAATCTACTTTGGAGGTTACTTTAAACGCAAGACGTGCCGGGAAATTCGCCTTTATAATTCCCGTAATAATATTCACGGAAGGCCGCTGAGTAGCAATAATGAGATGGATACCCACAGCTCTAGCCAACTGAGCCAACCTACCGATAGGAAGTTCGATTTCTTTTCCTGCTGTCATAATCAAATCCGCAAATTCGTCTATGACCAGAACGATGTAAGGTAGAAATTTATGCCCTTTTTTGGGGTTGAGTTTTCGGGAGACGAACTTATTGTTATATTCTTTCAGGTTTCTCGCATGAGCCTTTTTAAGAAGATCGTATCTGTCATCCATCTCGATACATAGGGATGCAAGGGTATTCACAACCTGACTGGTGTCTGTAACAATCGGTTCATCGTTATTCGGAAGACTAGCCAAAAAATGCTTATCAAGTAGACTGTAGGGAAACAATTCCACCTTTTTGGGGTCAACCAAGACAAGTTTTAGTTGTGATGGGTGTTTTTTATACAGCAGGGACATGAGTATAGTATTAATACCTACTGATTTACCCTGCCCTGTTGCTCCCGCAATGAGAAGGTGCGGCATTTTGGCTAAATCTGCAATAAATACCTTGTTTGAGATATCTTTTCCTATGGCAATGGGTAACTCCATTTTAGCCCGGTCGTATTTAGGATCCTCCAGGACCTCTCTGAGAGATACAATTTGTTTGTTTTTATTTGGAACCTCAATTCCGATGGTGCCTCGTCCGGGAATAGGGGCTATGATACGTATTCCAAGGGCTGACAGGCTTAATGCAATATCATCTTCGAGGTTTTTTATTTTCGAAATCCGAACCCCAGGCGCCGGAACGATCTCATAAAGAGTTACTGTTGGCCCTATTGTAGCTCTGATTTTAGTTATCTCTATTTTATAGTTATAGAGTGTTTTTATGATTTGCTTTTTCTTGTGCTCAAGCTCTTCTTTATCTATGGATATGTTACTGTCATCGTGCTGCTCCAAGAGGTCTAAAGCCGGGCTCTTGTAATGGGACAATTCGGCTGTAGGATCATACAGGTCATTAATATTTCCTCGATCTTCCTCTTGTACATTTATTTCCGGAACATCCACACCTTCGGTACTGATCTCAACTTCAAGTCCATCGTCTTCTTCATCTGGGTCCTTTTCCTCATGGGGTGAATCTGTTTCCAGGTCTACCTCGTAGCTTTGATTTTCAGGCTTATTCTGCTGGAGGGGTCGATTGATAACTGGAGTTTCTTCAGAAGACTGTTTTTCTTCCTCTGGATCTGGAGTCGCATCAGATTTATCTGGGTGGGATTCTTTAGGTGTTTTATCTTGAGGTAGGTTCGATTCTTCTGTAATGACTTCTTCCGGCGCTTGAAGCCAGTTCTTCCATTTTTGAAAAGAAACGGGTTTGAGCTGGGGGTTGAAGAGCCAAATAAAATAAGCAATAACGATGGTGAGGATGAGGAAAAACAAGCCAATATCTCCTAAAAAATTGGAAAGCCAAATCCGCATGGATTCCCCAAATGCTCCTCCCCACGGAAAAGGAGAATTCGAAAAGACGAAATCGAAAACAACACTCGAAAAAGCTGCTACAATAAGAGTGTAAAAAGTGAATCGAAGGGTTGAATACCATTGGATGCCCCTCCAAAGTTCATAAGCGTATTTTAATCCTAAGATAACAAAAGCTATTGCAGGAATACCAAATCCCCAGTAAATCATCTGGTGAGACAAAATAGCACCTAATCTTCCCGTTAAATTTTTCATTGGAAGATCCCCCCATAGAAAATGGCTCCATTCAAATTCATAAATCTGGGCCTGATCTACCTTCCAGCTTGTAGCGTAGGAGATATATGCAAATGATAAATAAATGGAAAAAGCTGCAACGAAAGCACCCATTATTTTTCGCCAACGCTCACCCGGAGACCAACTATTGAAGTCGAACCGGTTTTTCTTTTCTCTTTTTTTCTTTCTTCGGGCCATGTTCTGCACCTTTTCCTTTACCATAGTCTAATGGCAAATCACAATAGCAATTATTGAATTTCAAATGAACCCTAAAGATACAAAATTATACATAGTGACAACTTATAATATGATTTAAGTTTAAGAAACCAGACATTCGGTGAGCCATAGAAAGCTGTACTTTATGTGAATAAAGTTGTATATTTGTTGTTGGACTTAAATAGATTATAATTATGGAAATTTCAGAAGTTGACCGCCGATCTGGTATTACACGAGAATCTTTTGCAGATACTTATCTGGCTAATAGAAAGCCGGTTGTGTTTACTGATCTGATAGATCACTGGCCAGCTAAAGACAAATGGACCATAGATTATTTTCGTGAAGAATACGGTCATTTGGAAGTGCCTGTTTTTTCCCCAAAAGTGTCGGAGGGTGGGAAAAATTATATGGGACCTGAAAAGAAGATACCCTTTAGGGAGTATTTAGATACTATATCTGCAGGCCCCACAGAATTACGGATGTTTTTATTTAACATATTTCGACATGCTCCGGAGCTTTGCAATGATATAAAAGAGCTTGAAATTATGGATGGTTTCATCAATAATTATCCTTTCATGTTCTTTGGTGGGGAAGGCTCCTACGTAGCCTTGCATTACGATATTGACTTGTCACATGTGTTTCTAAATCAGATCCATGGTAGAAAGCGTGTTGTGTTGTTTCCACCTGAGCAAAGTAAGTACTTGTATCATCATCCGTTTACAGTTGCATCATATGTAGACGTGAATAGCCCAGATTACAAAAAGTACCCAGCTTTAAAACACGTCAAGGGATATGAAACGATTATTTATCCGGGAGAGACTTTGTTCATGCCTAGTGGATTTTGGCATTATATTGAATATTTGGACGGAGGATATTCCATTTCACTCCGGGCCAACGACTCTTATGTACGTCGCGTCAAAGGATTATTCAATATAGCTCGTCATTACGTAGTGGACAGAGGGATGAATAAAATTATGGGTAAATCCTGGAAGAAGATGAAGGAAGAGATGGCTAAAAAGCGGGCAGAGAATGCGGTTAGCGTTTAAAATTTTGAGATTCAGCAATTGATTGATGAATATAATTTCGCTGGACGTTGAGCTTTGTTTTTGGCCATCATATAGCATGGGTAATCCAAATTTTTGCAACGCATCCCTTATCTAGGATTGAGGCAGAGAAAAACTTAGATCTGCTCTGTTAATAAAGCATATTTTTCCAAAACTTTTAGGCAAAGAAGTTCCTCAAACGTTTTATTTTGGAACCTTTTAACGTGATTTTTCGCATTATTAATGATCGGTAGAGCTTTTTCAGGATGTTCAATGTAAAGGTTTATTTTTTCCTCAAGATCACTAAAATCATCTTTTACTTCTACATAGTGTACATTTGGCTTGAGTTTGCCTTCCATAAACCACGTTTCATACTTGGGTTTTGGCATTAGGCAAAGCGAGTTGGAAGACATCGCCCATTTTAAGTTTGTCGCTACGTCATTCCCCTCGGGACAAAAAATAAATTTAAATTTTAATTGGTTTGCGATCGACATAAAAGGCTTTTGCCACGGTACATTTTCTTTAGGACGATTGGTTTGGCCTACATCATAAATAGGGTGGTCATAGTATCTTTGAACGAAATTTTGTCTCAGCTTTCGATAGGCCGAACCTCTCCAAACCAAAGCATCTTTTTTTTCTGAGAAGGACAAGGAGTCTTGGACCCATCGAAAATGTCGTCTCTTATTTAATTTAAATAATATTGAGTTCTTATTATCTCCTTTAATAGGGCGAGCCTTTATCAGAGTAGGGTGGGGATAGATTTTTGTTGAATCTCCGAAAACATATGCAAATTTGGTATCTTTAGAGAAATAGTGCAGAAACTCTTTGAGGTCTAAGTAATAACCTGTGCCTTTTGTTTTCTTATAATCTTTTACGGCCACTGCCTCTGGAGGAATGGGGAAAGCATTTTCCACTTTAAAATAGTAGTTTATTCGATCCGAAACCTCTTTATCACTCAGTTTTTTTTCATAGCGCTTTAAAAAGCGATATCTCCATCGAAAATATACATTTGGCAGGGCATTGTAGCTATAATTTTTTATATAGTACCAGAGGTTCATTTATGCAATAAATTGAGAGGAAGCTTGCCTATGATTTGTTGTCTAATCAATTTTGAAGTCGCAATTTGTAAGAACTTTTTTACTAAGGCATCAAAGTGAAGCGGTATCATGTCTTTTCTACAAAAGGAAAATTTAGCTGATTATTAAATGACTAAAAAAGCAAAGAATTTGCTGCCTACTTTAAGGTTTTATCCGAGTTTTCAAAGTTAGGTTTCAAACTTTCTCCCCGGGATATTCTTTTTTGAAAGAATAGGATAGAATATCAAAAGTAGTTACGATACCCATTAAATTTTTAGTACCGGGTTCTACGATGGGCAAAGCGTGAAACCAATTCCGCAAAAATACTTGTGCCGCTGTCCCGATTTTATCATTTGGCTCCAAAACCGCAAGCTTTTTTGTCATCACACGAGAAACCTTCACGTATTGATAACTATCAAAACTTTCATTTAGCCATAGTAAATCGGAAGTCGTAATTAGCCCTACAAGTTCGTCATTTTCGACCACAGGCATATGATGAATATGCTTTTCCGAAAAAATATCTTTTACTTTGTCCAGAGTATCATCAGGCGAAACTGTGAATAAATCTCGGGTCATTATGCTGGATATCGGTTCGTTCATCATGGCTTTTAGTTTTTTACAATATAACGAAAAAGATATTATTTTGAAATTATTCTATCAAAAAATATTAGAATAGATCGCTGATGAGTTTGTCGTCTACTATTTTGGGCAGGGTTATTTTCAAGTTCGATGTTTGGCTCATTTCTTTTCGAATAGCAGCTAATGCTTCGGGATTTCGCGCCCAAGCCCTTCGGGCAACTCCGTTATTTACATCCCAATGTAACATGTTGGATGCTTTCCTTTCTGATTCGGCACTGCCATCTAATACTAGGCCGAAACCTCCATTGATGACTTCTCCCCATCCAACGCCACCACCATTGTGTAGCGATACCCAGGTCGCTCCCCGAAATGAGTCACCAATGACATTTTGAACAGCCATGTCAGCCGTGAACTTGGATCCATCATAGATATTGGCTGTTTCTCGAAAAGGACTGTCTGTCCCAGATACATCGTGATGGTCCCGTCCTAAAATAACAGGCCCTTTCAGCTCTCCTTTAGCAATGGCCTGGTTAAATGCCCGGGCCAATGCAATTCGACCGCTTGAATCGGCATATAAAATCCGTGATTTGGATCCCACTTGCGGAATTTGCTCTCCAGCCTTTGAGATCCAGTCGATGTTATCTTGCAACTGTCCTGAAATCTCAGGAATGGCATTAGCCAGTTCATCTCTTAGCACTTGCTCTGCAATTCGATCAGTAGTTTTTAGATCTTCAGGGCTGTTCGAACTGCAAACCCAGCGGAAAGGACCAAAGCCCCAATCGAAGCACATGGGGCCCATGATGTCTTCAACATAGGATTTGTACTTATACTCTTTATGGTCATTATCTGCCCAAATATCGGCGTCTGACTCACCCGCCTCTTTGAGAAAGGCGTTCCCATAGTCCCAAAAGTACATTCCGCCATCTACTTGTTTGTTCACAGCATCCACATGTCTTCTTAAGCTGGAACGAACCTCTACCATAAATTGGTTACTATCTCTCTGTAATAGCTCCTCAGCTTCCTCAAATGTGTATCCTGCCGGGCAGTATCCCAAATCCTGAATGTTATGCAAGGATGTTTGGTCTGATCCCAGGTCGACCTGAACCTCTTTTTCATTTAAGTACTCCCATAATTCCACTATATTTCCATGATAGACCAGCGCAATACCGGTCTCTTTAGATCGCTCTTCCTGTATCCGGCGAACCAGACCCGCAAGGTCTCGATACACATTTTCTTTTTTTATGTATCCGTCCTGTAATCTTTGATTCACCATTTCTGAATCCACTTCCGCAATCACACCGACGCATCCCGTAATTTCAGCTGCCAAAGATTGTGCTCCACTCATGCCACCTAAGCCGGAAGTAATATAAAGCGCGCCATTCAGCTTCTGATCTCCCAGGGCTTTTTTACGACCGGCATTGAGAAGGGTTATTGTAGTCCCATGGACAATTCCTTGTGGGCCTATATACATAAATGAACCTGCAGTCATTTGCCCATATTGGGTGACACCCATGGCATTATATTTATTCCAGTCTTCAACTTTTGAATAGTTGGGAATCATCATGCCATTGGTCACGACCACGCGGGGTGCATGCGATGAAGATGGAAACAAACCCATGGGATGCCCAGAATACAGAACTAAGGTCTGATCATCCGTCATTTCGGATAGCATTTGCATGGTAATAAGGTATTGTGCCCAATTCTGGAATACGGCTCCATTCCCGCCGTAAGTGATGAGTTCGTGCGGATATTTTGCCACTAAAGGATCCAAATTGTTTTGGATCATAAGCATGATGGATGCAGCCTGTTTACTCTGGTGTGGGTATTGATCAATTCCGCGGGCATGCATATCGTAAGTTGGACGGAACCGGTACATATAAATTCTACCATATGTATTCAATTCTTTGGCGAATTCAGGAGCAAGCTCTTTATGCCATTCTACCGGAAAGTACCTCAGTGCGTTACGCACCGCAAGCTGTTTCTCTTCGATACTCAGAAGCCCATCAATTCGCCGAATCGGAGCGTGGGCGACTCCATGGTCCCGTTCTGGTGCAGCAGGAGGGAGTCGATCCGGTATTCCCTGGCTAATCATTTCTTTGAAAGAATGGGTTTTTTCTGAATGCATGGCAGTTTTGTTTTTGATGTAATTAGAATATGGAGTGCTTCAAAGATGAAACCTCTTCTATAATGCAAACCAAAAAAAAAGGTTAGTGCATGCACTAACCTTTTTTTATCAAATGAATGAAATATTACTGTTTGACTTCCACAGCTTTAAGGGCTTTTCCCTTTTTTCCGGAGCAGGCTTCCTTTTTATCTTTACTGCAACAACTTTTTTTATCGGCACTTGCCAATTCAGTACCCTTTTCTGCGTCTGGCTGCGCGGTATTATTGTCAGCTTTACTTTCGCTATCTGCCTTTCCTTTTTTGGAACTACAACAGGCTTTTTTACCGGATTTTGATCCGCATTTCGATTTTTTGGATTCATTTTTTACTTCTGCTTCCCGCTTTGTGATCACCTTAGTGTTCATTTTAGCTGTAGCATACTTTTTGTCAGCTGAAACTTTTTCAGCTTTTAGAGTGGATTGCTTTTCTTCTACTTCGCTTTGTGCCATGGCAAAATGACCGAAAGCGAACATTGCCAGAGATAATAAAATAATCTTTTTCATGAGATTGTATATTTGTTTGATTCAAAAGTAAAGAATTATTCTGATTTCTTTGATTATTGAAAGGACATTAACATATCTTTAAATATTTTAGAACAGTCCTAAAGAGAAAAAGTAGTGAAAGACTATCGCAAAATACTGGTCATCAGGTTTAGCTCAATGGGGGATATCGTCCTGACAAGTCCAGTGCTGAGGGTCTTGAAAAATCAAACCTCGGCTGAGGTCCACTATCTAACAAAATCTAGTTTTGAAAGCCTGATTTCAGAGAACCCGTATGTTGACAAACTATGGCTGCTCAAAAAAGGAGAGTCTGTTTCATCTCTGACTAAGCGACTAAAGGAGCAACATTTTGACCTCATTGTTGATCTTCACAATAATATCCGATCCATTAGTTTCTCTAAATTAATGGGAGTTCCCACTCGGCGTTTCAATAAGCTCAACGTTGAAAAGTGGCTTTTCGTGAATCTGAAATACAACCGCCTTCCCGATTTGCATATTGTCGATAGGTATCTGGATACCCTTTCATGTCTCGACGTAGTAAATGATGAAAAAGGTTTGGATTTTTTTATTTCTCCTAAACAGAGATTTCAATTATCAGACCCGAACTTTGAAGAGTATGTCGTTTTTGCCGTTGGGGCAGCGCATTATACAAAACAGGTTCCAATTAGCCAGGCCATCCCCCTTCTCAACCACATCTCAGCCCCTGTAGTCCTTATTGGAGGACCAGACGACTTAGAAAGGGCGAATCAAATTGCTGAGTCTATTTCTGGCCCCTTGATGAACCTGACTGGAAAACTGAGTATTCAGGAATCCGCCTCTGTTATAAGCGGTGCCTCTTTGGTCATGGCCCCGGATACCGGCATGATGCATATTGCTGCGGCTTTAAAAAAACCAATCGTTTTATTTTGGGGAAGCACGAGTAAAGAATTTGGCATGTATCCCTATTACGGAAGAAATGAGGTTCCCGTTTTAAATATTAAAGTCTCCGGACTCAAGTGCAGACCTTGTACTAAATATGGAAAGTCTAAATGTCCAATGGGACACTTTAAATGTATGTTACAATGGAATCCCATGGAAGTCGCTGAAGAGATAGAGACCTTCTATCGGGAATTAGTTCGAAAGTGAAGGTCAATTTGAACAAGATTGAGTTTAATGTTTTGTATTATTGTAAAAATAAAACTGAATGAGTACAATAAATATTCCGGGGAATAATCAGGGGCCAAACCCCAAGAAGGTCATTAATTTGATTGTGATAGGAGTAGTGGCTCTTATCCTTTTCGCCGTTTTAACGAACACGACATTCCTTACTATCGATGCGGGGCACCGAGGAGTTCTTTTTGAGCGCTTCGGAGGCGGACTTAAAATGGACAAGATATATAAACAGGGTTTTCATGTGGTAGCACCCTGGAACACCATGTACATTTATGACGTGCGTGTAAATGAGAACTATGAAAAAATGTCTGTCTTGTCACGAAACGGTCTAACCATTCAAATTGACCTTTCCTACCGGTACCGACCCCATGCTGATAGTTTGCCTGATCTTCACAATCAAATTGGAAGAACCTATCACGAGCGAATCGTTTTGCCTGAAATACGATCGGCTACCCGAGAAGTAATTGGTCAGTATCTGCCCGAGGAGTTGTATTCAACTAAGCGTGAGACGATTCAGCAAGAAATTTTTGATAAAGCGCGAATTTCGATTGAACGTCGCTTTATCCAAGTAGATGCTATACTTATCAGGGAGGTAAATCTACCTAAAACACTTCAAGATGCCATTGAAAGAAAACTTGAGCAAGAACAAGCTGCTTTAGAGTATGAGTTTAGATTAGAGCGAGAGAGAAAAGAAGCAGAACGTAAGATTATTGCTGCAGAAGCAGATGCCGAAGCCAATCAGATCTTAAATAAGAGTCTTACACCGAATATCCTGAAGGATAAAGGGATTGATGCGACCATTGAATTGGCCACTTCGAGCAACTCCAAAGTTGTTGTTGTAGGTAGTGGGAAAGATGGACTGCCGCTAATCCTCGGCAATAATTAGAGGTCTGGATAGATAAATTTTATATTATCCCTCAGCGGTGTTCTTCGCTGGGGGATATTTTTTTTCTACTATCGTTCGATGCGGGTATGGAATTTCGATATCAGCAACTCTAAAGCGCTCTAAAATCCGCTTATATAGATTCGACTTTAATTCCACACCATCGGCCAGGTTTTCGGTCCATACCATAGCGCGAACCTGGACGCCCGAATCCAGCCAGTTTAATATTCGAATTCGAACTGCTGGCACCCCTTCCTCAATATCCTCGGGTTTTCGGTTATCAATATAAAGCGGATGGGCCATGGCCTCTTCTCGAATGATTTTGAACGCCTTGTCCATATCGGCCTCAAAAGCAACACTCAATTCAATGAAATTGCAAATTCGCAAGTCATTGATCGTACTGTTGATTATTGTTTCATTACTGATGATGGAGTTGGGAATAATTATCCGGCGATTTTCAAAGTTCCGAATGACAGTATGCCTTAAGGTAATGTCCTCAACAACACCCAAATTAAGATTAATATTCACCACGTCATTAACTCGGAAAGGACGAAAAAGAACAATGAAGATGCCTCCTATTATATTGGCAATAGCAGATTGTGAAGCAAAGCCCACTGCAATAGTCAATAAGCCCGCCCCAACAAATATCTTCTCCCCGTATACGCGCAACTGGGGAATTCCGAAAATAAAAATGAGTAGGGCTATGAGGATAAAGGAGAAACTAATGGCGTTGGAAATAAAGCTGTAACTGGTCGGATCAAAACGCTGTTTTTCCCCTCGATTGAGTCTCTGGAAAATTTTATATAGAATCCATCGAGTGAGCTTTATAATTATCCCCGTTACCAGGGCTGTAATGAAAAAGTATAACAGCAAGCGCCAAATCAGTGGATCCATAATATTTACTTAGATTTAAAGATACAAAATTCGGAGGGTCACCTACGATAAAAAGGAATACAGAAATTGAGTGAATATGATTTTGAAAACAACGGCCACAGGCAGCATTAAAGTGAATCCGATCACGGGAAGTTTATTATCCGTTTTTTCCATGGCATAATCCAAAATGGCGGGTTGAGTGGCCACCATACCTAACAAGATGCTAAATGGGATCTTCAGAACTTTATAACCTATAATAAGTGTAAACGTAGCCGTGAGGAAACTAAACACACTTCCAGCGAGAAATATCCAACCTCCTCCCCCTGATCCTACAATGGAAAAGAAGTTGTATCCCGAGTTTACTCCGATGCCCGCTAACATGAAAATGAGTCCGATCTGTCGCAGACTAATGTTCGCAGAAAAGGGTAGTGACCAAACAATCGGGCCCGTTCGCCGCAGTGCTCCTAGCAATAAGCCTACGATGAGCGGCCCTCCGGCCATCCCCAATTTGAAGCTATACTCACCCAATTCAAAAGTCATCATTCCCAAAATCAATCCCATTGCCATACCCAAGCCAAAAGAAAATAAATCTATTTTACTCAGAGCTTCATACGAATCACCAAATAGCCGGGAAACACGACTCATTTCTTTTCTCCGAGCCACAAAACGAACCCGATCACCTAATTCTAAAACGGTGGAGCCATTCGCCAACAAATCAATATCCCCCCGACGAATGCGAGTAATCAATGCCGAGAATTTTTCATTGAGATTTAAACTGGCAATTCTTTGTCCCGCGACTTTCGGATTTGAGACAAAAATGCGTCGATAGTCATACTCAGATCGATCGAAGGTGAGTTTCCGCTCTGATTTTCGTCCCAAAAACGCAGTTACCTCTTTCACTGCATGGGCTGAACCGACAACCACAATCTCATCACCTGCCTGCAAAATGGTATCGTAGGAGGATAAGCTTACCTGACCATCTCGGCTCATTCGGCCAAAAACGATAGACCACTTTTGTTTGCGAATTAAATCCCGGATCTGCAACCCCTTTGGATTTTCCCATTCAACGAAAATATTCGCATTGGATAATGCGCGACGCGACGGATACAAATGTTCTAATTCTTGTTCTTCTGATTTGAAGTCAATACGTAGCAACCGCTGTACTAATGCTATTGACACCATTGCGCCAATTACACCCATGGGGTAGGTGAGGGAATATCCCGTGACTGCCTTTTCCTGTTCTGAACGAATGAAGTCGACGCCGTCTCCCTTCGAAATAATATCTAAAAGACCTGCCAGAGCCGGTGTGTTTGTAGAGCCACCTGCATAGATTCCCGAGGTAATAGCAGCTTCAAATTGCAACAGATAGTGGATTCCTACCGCCAAACTGGCCGAAAGAGAAAGCATCAGCAAAATAAAAAGGATGTCGCGGGCTCCGCGGTCTTTAAATGTGCTGAAAAAACTGGGCCCACTATTGAGTCCGATGCTGTAAACAAAAATACTCAGTCCCAGCCAAATGACGACTTCAGACATCCTTAGCTCGGGATCCAAACCACCAATGATTAAACCCACAAATAGCACGGCTGCAATCCCCAGACTTGTTCCAAATATGCGGACCTTACTTAGCGCATAGCCGATAGCCGCTACAACAAACAGCAATAAGATCTCATTTTCTGCCAATAGGGATAACATAAAACAAAGGTAACGATTATCCCGCGTCTATGGCCAAATATTATGCGGTTTTTGCCTCTACATAGACCGCCCCCTGTTTCTCATAGTAAGCCACATCATAACAATAATGAATCGCCCTTTTTTCGTCTTGTTTCACATGCGTGCAATATCCAAACCGGAATCCACGCTGAAGCAATTCATTCCGATTTACTCTATTAAGCTGCTTGTCACACAGTTCCCTTAGAATTCGCCGGTTGCGTCGAAGACAGTTGTTGATGTTCCGCATCATATTATTTTGATCCCGGTATTTTCGATTGTGAAAAGCAGACCGACAATCTGCCGTGCAAAACTTTTTATCGGTGCGGCCTCGGAAAGGCTCCCCGCATTCTTGACATGATTTCATAAGTATATAAATTAGTTATTTCACTTATGAGTGTCAAGCTGATTTTTAAGCGTTCCTTATTTTTTATTTTTTTTTGGGCGGCACCCCATCCCGAGGAGCGCGAGGCGCTTTCGAGGATGGGGTCGGGCTATTCAGGGGTTCCGTACTCGAGCCGCATTTTTGCGGCTCGGTACCCTCGGCCGATTCCGGCCCAGGCCCTTACTATCCCTGCCGCAATCGTTTGCGATAGCTTGAAAGAAATCGATGGAATAGGAAAGCCCCTGCAGACTGTACTTGCAGCTGTAACTATCTATGTTGTAGGTATGGGTATTAAATGCGTTTACTTTCTATCGATAGATAGACGCCCGGCTCCCATGAAGGCTAATACAGCAAATCCTCCCAGAAATAAAAGCGCATGTTCTTTATCAGCTAAGGGATCACTTCCATGTACGATCAGTGCTGCTACAAGCATGGTGAATATTAAAGGGATGGCGCATAATCGGGTTTTCCAGCCCAAAACCAAGCCCACTGCACAAAATAATTCCGCAAATACGGTCAAAATTAAGCTGGGTGCCGCTCCTATACCCAAAGGATCTGCAAAGCCCCAATCTGAATTTATGATTTTCATGAATTTGGGCCAGCCGTGAGTGATCATCAGTCCTCCAAATACCAGGCGCGCGATTAATAATGCGTAATCTCTGTTTCGTATTGCGGCCATAATTGTTTGTATTTTGATTTATAGCTCAAATATCTAAAATTCCCTTCCATCTCTTGGTTAATTTTGAAATTTTTGTCCCTTCATTCAAAACAATAGTTGTTGACAATCCTTATATTTTTACTTTTTTATTTCTATTGCTTACAAATTGAATCTAAAAACCTATAATATTGGGAAAGCCTATTTTGGGTATTGTCTATGCAAAAGCGAATCTTAGTTCTTCTTCTTTCTGCCGTGAAATTTACTCATATCATGGATGTCATGATTATGATGCCATTGAGTGATATCTTTATGAAGGAGTTTGGTATCAAAGCTTCTCAATTTTCTTATTTGATCTCGAGCTATGCTATAGGCGCCTTTTTCTCCAGTCTATTGGGCGTCTTTACATTGGATTATTTTGGCAGGCGGCAGAGCCTTCTATTTGTATATGGAGGATTCACTATTAGTACTTTTTTTTGTGGGTGGGCAGACTCCTATGAAGCCCTGCTTGCCCTTCGCTTTGTCACTGGGATATTTGGAGGGTTGATTGGAGCTCTGGCATTAGCTATTGTGAGTGATTTGTACAGTTTTAAACAGCGGGGTAAAGCCATTGGTATTTTGATGGCTGCTTTTTCAGCGGCTTCAGCTCTAGGTGTTCCATTCGGATTGTATTTCGCAGCGGTTTATACCTGGTCTTTTCCTTTTTATTTTTTGGCCGCTATCGGTCTTGTTTTGTTTATCTGGATGTATTTTATCATGCCGGAAATGATGGCTCATACTGAACAAGAAAAGCGATCCATAAGACAGACCGTGCAAGATATTGTTCAGGATTCCAATCAGACTCGGGCACTATGGTTGGGCGTCTTTCTCGTATTAGGACATTTTTTGGTAATCCCATTTATTACTCCTTCTATGGTAAGAAACGTCGGCTTTGAACAATACCAAATCAGCTATATTTATTTGGCTGGTGGCATTCTAACCATTGTGACGGGGCCGTTGATCGGCTGGATAACAGATCGTTACGGTGCCCTGAGGACCTTTTTTGTTGTAGTGGTTCTCTCTTTCATTCCGGTACTCTTTATTACAAATATGGGCCCAACGGCCATACCGGTAGCTTTGATCGTCACTTCATTATTTTTCGTGTTGGGAAGTGGTCGTATGATTGCTCCTAACACAATGATAACAGCTGCCGTAGGCCCCAAGACGCGGGGTAGCTTCATGAGTGTGAAATCTGCACTGCAGCAACTCTCTGTGGCTATGGCCTCATTGATCGCCGGTGCCATAGTGTATGTGAATGAGGAGGGCCAATTAGATAATTATTATTACGTGGGTTTCTTATCTATCGCGTTCTGTTTGCTTGCGATGTGGATAGCTCCAAAATTGAAAGTGGCGTCTGGAAATTGAGGTCATTCCGAATCTGGCGAATTGATTACTTTTGTGGAAAACAAAACAACCATGCGAACGATAATGCTTTTTGCGCTCCTTTTTAGTGTGTTTATTTCCTGCGCTCAGCAGGAGACTGAATCTGCAACTGATGAACAGAAATCATCAACGAGTCCTACCTCAAACGGACCGATTACCACTGAAGTTGAGGATCGAGATCCCGTCATTGATATGATCCTTGTTGAAGATTTTCATCCGACTGAACATTGGGCAGAATACAGTGCGTATATTCAAGGTCGAGATGCGAAATACTACCATATAGATGGTGGCTATGGTTCTGACATTTCAGTTACTCTAAGTGGGGGGCATCCATCCATTCAACTCATGATTATGGACATTGAGGATAAAATGGTTCTCCGGGAGAACTTAAATGGAAAGGATATTGAGTGGTCAGGTACTTATAAATTGAGCGGCCGCTATACTTTTATTGTATCTCTGGATTCCAGATTTGAGGGCAAGGAGCAAGTGAGAACGCCTTTTGACATTCGGTTCAAGCTTGAACCACAGTCTAATAAATAATACATTTAGGGAAATGTGGCCGGATTCATTGCGTGAGGGGTACGGAGGGGCGCCGCGGTATGCGGTGCGACCGAACGAAGTGAAGGTCCGATAGCCCGAAGGGGCCCGACCCCGAGGGACCGACCTTTGGAGGACCCTCGAGGGGCACGCCCAAAAATTTATAAAAACTGTTGAGGTAGAAGGTTGTTGTAAAGAAAATTTAATGAATATGAAAAAGTGGGCGATTGGTATTGGAATTGCTGTTGTTGTTCTAGCTATATCTGTTTGGGGCTTTATTGAATGGAATAGCGAGTCCTTGCCTGATGCCCGGTCTGGACCTGAAGCTGAGGCCTTGGCGGATAGAATGTTGAGCGCTGTGAATAAAGAGGCGTGGGATTCTTTGGGATATATTCAGTGGTCATTTATGGATCGGGCGCATTATGTTTGGGATAAAAAGGACCATAAAGTTCAGGTAAAATGGGAGGAAACAGAGGTTTTGTTGGACCCGAATAAGATTGAAGGTGCGGCCTGGGAGAATGGTGAGAGGGTAGAAGATCCTACGTCTTATTTGGAGGAAGCTTTTGAGCGATTTTGCAATGATGCATTTTGGATGAACGCTTTTGTGAAAGTTCGCGATCCGGGTACAAGTCGAGGTATTGTAGAGCAGGATGGGCGCCAGGGACTTTTAGTGACTTATCAAAGTGGGGGTGTGACCCCGGGAGATTCTTATCTATGGTGGCTGGATGAAACAGGGCGCCCAGAGTCGTTTCAAATGTGGGTTTCGATCGTGCCCGTTGGGGGGATGGAATTTAGCTTTGAGGATTGGGATACCTTATACAATGGTGCCCTGGTTGCTCAGCAGCATAAAAATGCGGTCATGAATGTAGAAATTAAAAATATTCAGGCGGGGGCGAGTTTAGGTTCAATGGGGCTGAATAGTGATATTTTTGATTATTTTGCGAGTGGGAATTAATGCCGGAATTATCCTTTTTCTAATTGATTATGAAAAATACAAATACGTATCGCTCTATATTTGAGTCTTTTCTGAACGAACGGCGGTGGGGTGGTGAACCCGCTTCAGTTTATGAGCCCATCCAATATATCCTCAGTATTGGAGGTAAGCGATTTCGACCTGTCTTGACTTTGCTGTCTGGTGATACCTTTGGAGAGGTGAATGCTGTCCACCTCGAAATGGCATTAGGCATAGAGGTTTTTCACAATTTCACCCTGCTTCACGATGATATTATGGATCAGGCCGATTTGAGGCGAGGTCAGGAAGCCGTTCACAAAAAATTCGGTACCAATGCTGCTATTTTATCTGGTGATCTGATGTTGATTTTAGCCACCCAGATCATTAATTCTGCCTGTCACTCGATGTCGGATTTGGATGATGTGATGGAATTGTTTCTGCGGGTGGGGCAGGAGGTATGTGAAGGACAGGAGCGGGACATGATTTTTGAGACCGCTGAGGATGTTTCTATGGATGATTACGAAGAAATGGTGAGACAGAAAACAGCTGTTTTACTTGGCTTCAGTTTGTATGCCGGAGCCCGGGCGTCCGGTGTTTCTGTTGAGCAGGCTAATGCTCTGTACCAGTTTGGTGTTCAATCCGGCATTGTTTTTCAAATTTGGGACGACTATTTGGATGTATTTGCCGAAGATACAACTGGAAAGAGAGCAGCAGGGGATATTTATAATAAAAAAGAGACCTGTCTAATTATTAGTTTGCGAGATCGTATGTCTAATTCAGATGCGGAAATGTTTAGCCAAATTTGGAGCGGAGATAAATTGATAGATTCAGAAGTTGAGTTCGTAAAAAAATTACTCGATCAGTATAAGATTAAAGACCAAATCGGACGCATGGCCAGGACAAAAATTCAAGAAGCTAAACAAAATGTGAACCAATTTTTCCCCCCGGATCAACTTACTTCCCTCTTTTCATTCATAGATCAATTTATTGATCGCAATAATTAGTATTTTTTAAAGTATCGCCGATAAGGTCTCAATTGAAACCAAACTAATTTAAAGTCAACTTTCATTAGTTGAAACCCAAAGGAACTATTCATCCAATGTGGAACTTATTTTTCTTCTCGAACGAGATATTTTTTATTCATTTGTGCATCCACAATTCGCATTAGGATGTAAGATAAAATTATAGTAGTTGCTAATCCTTCAAATAAAACGATCCCTGCTGCCGTGAAAGGATTTAGATGAGTTCCCACCATTTCATTATCTTGAAGTGATTGCATGAGAGTTTCATCGAAATGCAAGTAAATGAGCTGAAATAAACCAAATAAGGCCACTCCAATAACCCCAGGTCTGATGCCTGCTAGAGCTCCTTTGACGTAATTTATAGTTTGTTTTTCGGGGTGAGATAGGTAATAGGAGCGAATTGCCAAATAAATAAAAGCGGAATGTATTACAATATTAAAGACCCGCAGGTTTAAATCTGTATAGAGACCTAAGCCTCTCATAATGAGAAAATACAATAGAAAACCAGCGAATAGCAAGAAACCGTAAATCCAACTCCCTTTCATAAATGATTTTATTTTATTAACAGGGCGTAGCTGTAAATTGTTTAAACTGTTGTCATTCAGGGCATTAAAAACTTAAGTGTCTACAGTTAAGTTTAGTCAAAGAAGGAGTCCGGCAGCATGAGCTTAGAATTTTTTATTTCAGGTTGATCGATGGGGGCGGATTTATGGAGTGAATTCAGGCAGATAAGTTATCCGTAATGTTCGAAAGGCATCGCTTATCACCTATCTACTGACTTATTTTGTTACATGCAAAGAGAGGGACGTTCCCTTGCAGAATTTTGTCTACCCCAATGGTCGCAAAAGATGGGTGAAATTTAGAAATTGTAGTTGTTATTTTGAAGCTAAAAAAAAACATAAAAGGCTATGTATGCCATTATTTGAAAGGATAGCCATTAATTGGGTAATAAGCTCACAACTTTGATTTGCTGGATAATGAACTGATTGCCTCGGTTCATATCTATAAGAATGGCTATCTTATCTTACTTAGCTTTTTTTGGAGCTGTTTTTATATAATTCGGGTTGTTCGTCTGCTTTTTTATCATAGGATACGTAAATATTAATCCAGATAGCGCGTGCAGTTCGAAATACCCAGGCGTAAAGGAGAACTAAAACACCAGCCACAATGAGAATGCCTGTGGTGACCTCAACGGAAAAGAAAAAGTAAAGAACAGCAAAGCCGGCGAGCATAATTCCGGACGCTAAGCCATAAGCTATATACATGGACCCCCAATAAAAGCCAGGTTCAATTTCAAATTCCTGACCGCAATGGTTGCAATTATCATTCATCGAAAAGACTTTTGAAAAATCGAAAGCGTTTCCCGGGTATAAATCCCCTGTGTGACATTTGGGACACTTATAGTTGATGATGCTGTATAGCCAATGACCTTTTTTCATAACTTATATATGTATACGATTGTAATAGGATTCTAATTTACTCAAAAAGGCGTTTACGTCCTTCGAGTTCCATCCATCTGTTTGGATGGTGAAAATTTCTTCGTCGAGAATCAGCTCGATAATTTCCACCTTTTTCAGACCTTTCAAAGAGACCATTTCTTTTTGAATGGAATAGGCAACTTTTGGTTTCAAAAAAGGAAGGATTTTAACTTCTTTCGTATTGTTAAAGCCTAGCATAATTCCTTCTTGAAGCATTTCGATGGAAAATTTAACGGGTTCGGTAGTATCAGGAAACCGAAGGAGGACTTTGGGATTTACATCTTTTAATAAGGTAAGTCCTCCTACACCTGTTCCACCCATTTTGATTCGATTAAACCAACTAAATCTTCCGCCCAGGGATTCGATAAGTTCTTTATATTTTCGTTTTCTGAGCTGATGATAATCGATTAATTCCATACTGATAATAAACAAATAGGGGGGGAGAAGTTTAAAGAAGTTCCGACTAGATTTTGGTGAAGCAATAGGCATAAAGATAGATAATGAATTAGAATCAGAAAATATCTGTGATTTATTTACATATCATTTGAATATATTTTTTGCAAGGGAAAAAAATAGTTCTATCTTTGCAGTCGCTTAAGAGGGCGCATAGCGTCTTTGAAAGAAGTAAAATATTGTGAATAAGAACCAGATGACAAGATGCCTACGATAAACCAATTGGTAAAAAAGGGAAGAAAGAAAATTAGCATGGCGAGTAAATCCCGTGCTTTAGATTCCTGTCCGCAGAAAAGGGGTGTTTGCACTCGTGTATATACTACAACACCTAAGAAGCCAAATTCGGCTCTACGGAAAGTAGCGAAAGTGCGATTGACGAATGGTATTGAAGTGATTGCATATATCCCCGGTGAGGGGCACAATTTGCAAGAGCACAGTATTGTTTTGATACGCGGTGGTCGGGTGAAAGACCTTCCCGGAGTTCGATATACAGTCGTTCGAGGGGCTTTAGATACAGCTGGTGTTCAGGATCGACTTCAGAGTAGATCTAAGTATGGAGCCAAAAGGCCTAAAAAATAAATTGTAGCGTAATAATAAATAGTCGATGAGAAAGAGAAGACCAAAAATAAGAGCCATTCAGCCCGATCCTCGATTTTCGGATCCATTAGTTATGCAGTTTGTAAATAACATGATGTACTCCGGGAAAAAGTCCACTGCATTTAAGTGTTTTTACGATGCCATGGATATTATTAAAGAGAGAACGGAAGAAGATCCTTATGAAGTTTGGAAAAAGGCTATCAATAATGCCATGCCTCAGGTAGAAGTTCGGTCGCGGCGTATTGGAGGAGCAACTTTTCAGATTCCCACTGAGATACCTGCAGCTCGAAAAATGTCGATCGGTATGAAGTGGTTGATTCGTTTTTCACGAGAGCGAAACGGTAAGGGTATAGCAGACAAGATGGCAGCAGAACTTATTGCGGCATCAAAAGGTGAAGGTGCGGCTGTGAAGCGGAAGGAAGAGACACACCGAATGGCTGAGTCCAATCGAGCATTTGCGCACTTTAGAGTATAATACACTTCGATAAACACATAATAGAAGAGACAATTTCAAGACATGGCAAATAAGGATTTAAAATTTACGAGAAATATTGGAATCGCTGCTCATATTGATGCGGGGAAAACAACCACGACTGAGCGCGTTTTGTTCTACACAGGTATTAGTCACCAGATAGGTGAAGTTCATGATGGTGCTGCCACGATGGACTGGATGGAGCAAGAGCAGGAGCGTGGTATTACAATTACCTCTGCTGCCACTAAAACCAAGTGGCCGTGGAAAGATAATGATTACACTGTAAACATTATTGACACTCCTGGCCACGTGGATTTCACTGTAGAGGTGAATAGATCTTTACGTGTTTTGGACGGCTTGGTTTTTCTGTTTAGTGCGGTAGATGGTGTGGAGCCTCAATCAGAGACGAATTGGAGGCTGGCAGATAACTACAAAGTGCCTCGAATCGGTTTTGTGAACAAAATGGATCGACAGGGTGCCGACTTTTTTATGGTATGCAGCCAGGTTCAAGAGATGTTGGGTTCCAAAGCCGTTGCATTGCAGGTTCCCATAGGAGCGGAGGATGATTTCAAAGGTGTTGTTGATCTCATTTCTGGTGAGGCTTTGATTTGGAATGAAGAGGATTTTGGAATGACCTATGAACGTATTGCTGTCCCAGAAGAGTTGAAGGACACTGTGGCGGAGCATAGAGAGAAATTGTTGGAAGAGGTAGCTGAGTACGACGATAGTTTGATGGAGAAGTTTTTTGAGGATCCCAACCTCATTACTGAAGCTGAAATGATTGAAGCGGTTCGCGCTGCTGTATTGGATCACAAGTTTGTTCCAATGATGTGCGGTTCAGCTTTTAAGAATAAGGGAGTTCAAGCTGTTCTTGATGCCGTATGTGCATTTTTGCCTAGTCCCATGGATGTTGAAGCCGTTACCGGTATTCATCCGGACACAGAAGAAGAGATCTCGCGGAAGCCAGATGTGAATGAGCCGTTTGCGGCACTTGCATTTAAAATCGCGACCGATCCTTACGTAGGTCGCTTAGCTTTCTTCCGTGTATATTCAGGTCAACTTGAGGCAGGAAGTTATATTCACAATTCGAGATCTGGTAAAAAAGAGCGTATTAGTCGGATTTACGAGATGCACTCGAAAGAACAGAAAGCGGTTGATAAAGTAGAAGCAGGAGATATTGCTGCTGCTGTCGGGTTCAAAGATATTAAAACGGGCGATACGCTTTGCGCAGAGGATGCGCCTATCATTTTGGAAAGTATGGTTTTTCCTGAGCCTGTAATTGGTTTAGCGATTGAGCCTAAGACACAAAAAGATTTAGAGAAACTTGGAATGGCTCTGGGTAAATTAGCAGAAGAAGATCCTACCTTTCAAGTTACTTTTGATGAAGATACCAACCAGACGGTGATTAGTGGTATGGGGGAGCTTCACCTCGAGATCATTGTTGACCGGTTGAAACGAGAATTTAAAATTGAAGTAAACCAGGGTGAACCTCAGGTTACATACAAAGAGGCGTTAACGCATACTGTTGACCATAGAGAGAGATTGAAGAAGCAGAGTGGGGGGTCAGGTTTATTTGCGGACATGTCCTTTGAGTTGGGACCTGTGGATGAAGAGTTTTTGGAGAGTGATGATTATAAATCCGGAAAGAAGCGACTCCAGTTTGTAAATGATATCAAGGGAGGGTCTATTCCAAGAGAATTATTGCCTGCTGTTGAGAAAGGCTTTAATGAAATGATGGATAATGGGGTTCTTGCCGGTTATACTATTGATAATATGAAGGTCCGAGTTTATGATGGGTCTACTCACCCTGTGGATTCGAAACCTATTGCATTTGAGCTTTGCGCCAAGGAAGGGTTTAGAGCTGCTGCTAAGACAGCCAAGCCCGTAATTCTTGAGCCGATCATGAAATTAGAAGTCACATCACCTGAGGAATATACAGGCGGAGTAATTGGTGACCTTAATCGTCGTCGTGGCCTTGTAAAAGGACAGACTTCTAAGGGCGCTGGAGTAATAATTCGAGCTGATGTACCATTAAGTGAGATGTTTGGTTATGTGACGCACTTGCGTACCATAACATCCGGCCGTGCAACTTCTTCCATGGAGTTTAGCCATTACGAACCTGCACCATCTGGAGTTTCAAAAGAAATCATAGAGAAAGCCAAAGGCGAAATTAACGTATAAATTACCTAACAACTTTTAGAACTGGGTCATGAATCAAAAAATCAGAATCAAATTGCGCTCTTACGACCACAACTTAGTCGATAAATCGACCGAGAAAATCGTTAAGACCGTGCGAACTAGCGGTGCAGTAGTCACCGGTCCGATTCCGCTGCCCACTGAGAAAGAAATATTCACTGTCTTGCGGTCGCCGCATGTGAATAAGAAGTCTCGTGAGCAGTTCCAATTGCGGACGCACAAGCGCTTGATTGAAATCTATACACCAACACAAAAAACTGTGGATGCGCTATCTAAGTTAGAGCTTCCTTCAGGTGTTGACATTCAAGTGAAATTAACGTAAATACCTTTTTTAGGTATAGTCGTTGATACGAGAAATATTATTTCATGTGGATTCAGGCTCATGTCTGAATGCATGTTTTTATCAAATTGAAAAGATAAGACCGTGGACGGATTAATCGGTAAGAAAATAGGAATGACCTCTGTATTTACAGAGGCAGGAGAAAATTGGGCTTGTACTGTAGTACAAGTTGAACCCAATGTTGTGACTTCTGTGAAAACGGAAGACGAAGAAGGCTATAATGCCCTTCAACTTGCTGCTCACGATAAGAAAGAGAAGCACACGACTCGAGCCATGTTGGGGCATTTTAAAAATGCTTCGACGACTCCAAAAAGAGATGTAATCGAATTTAGAAATTTTTTCATCGACAAAAAGATCGGAGACTCTATTCAGCTAGAGGAAGTATTTCAGGAAGGAGATACTGTTTCAGCAATTGGTACCTCCAAAGGTAAAGGCTTTCAAGGTGTCGTAAAGCGACACGGATTCCGAGGTGTTGGTGACCAAACTCATGGTCAGCATAATCGGGGTCGCGCGCCAGGTTCAATTGGTGCTGCCTCATACCCAGCTAAGGTTGTGAAAGGAATGAAAATGGGTGGGCGAACTGGCGGCACTCGGGTCAAAATACAAAACCTTAAAGTGGTCAAAATATTTGGTGATAAGAACTTAATCCTTTTGAAAGGTGCTGTGCCTGGTCATAAAGGTGGAATTGTAATCATAGAAAAATAAAGGGTGATGAAAGCTGATATATTAGATATAGGAGGAAAATCGACCGGACGTTCGGTAGAATTGTCGGAAGATGTTTTTCAAGTAGAAGGCAACGAGCACGCTGTTTATCTTGCTGTTAAGGCTTATCAAAGTGCCCAGCAACAAGGGACTCACTCTGCGAAAGAGAGAAATGCTGTTGCTGGTTCCACAAGAAAGATTAAAAAGCAGAAGGGAACGGGTACGGCCCGTGCCGGTGATATTAAAAATCCTATTTTTAGAGGAGGTGGCCGTATCTTTGGTCCTCGGCCAAGATCTTATCGAAAGCGTATTAATAAGAAGGTAAGTCGATTGGCTAGAACTTCTGTATTATCGGATCGATTGGCAAAAGGAATGATCTCTGTAATAGAAGATTTTTCTTTTGATTCCCCAAAAACGAAAGAATTTGTCCAAATATTACAGTCATTAAATATTCAGGATCAAAAGGTCCTTTTTCTCTCTGGAGAAAATGAGCACCATGTGTTTTTATCGACCAGGAATTTACCTAATGTAAATGCAAAGACGGTTGGATCCGTTAATATTTATGATCTCATGCAGGCGAATCAAATTCTATTCACTGAGACTGCTGCGGAGAAAATGAATACTCTATTATCTTAAACGAACGAATTATGGTTTATCAAGTATTAGTCCGGCCAGCAATAACTGAGAAAAGTGAGATGTTGGCAGAGAATGAGAATAAGTACACTTTTATCGTTGATAAAAGAGCAAACAAAGGACAAATTAAGGATGCTGTTCAGGATATGTATAATGTTAACGTTCAGCACATCAATACAAATATTATACCGGCAAAGCGGAAGTTGAAATCCACTAAAGCCGGCTATGTCATGGGTGGAAAGCCCGCATATAAAAAAGCTGTAGTAACTGTTGCCGAAGGTGACATTATTGATTATTACGGTGAAATTTAAGGATAGCGAAGAAAAGTAAATAGTTATGCCAGTAAAGAAGTATAATCCGACAACTCCAGGCACTCGATTTCGATTGAGTAATAGGCATGAGAGCTTGACTACTGCGAACAAGCCTGAAAAGTCGCTTTTAAGCAAGCGTCATCAGAAGGCAGGTCGTAATAATCAAGGACGAATGACTGTTCGGTATAGAGGTGGAGGACATAAAAAGAGATACCGCGTTATCGATTTTAAACGAAATAAGCACGGAATTCCAGGATTTGTTAAGACTATCGAATACGATCCGAATCGTTCTGCTTATATCGCTTTAATAGCCTATAAGGATGGTGAAAAGAGATATATAATTGCTCCTGAGAAATTGCAGGTAGGTGATGAAATTGTATCAGGAACAAACTCTCCTTTCAATGTAGGCAATGCAATGCCAATGGCTGAGATTCCGGTAGGATCAATGATTCACTGCATTGAAATGAGACCGGGAGCGGGTGCACAATTAGCTCGTGGAGCCGGCACTGGTGCTCAACTTGTAGGACGCGAGGGTAAATATGCTATTATTAAATTACCTAGTGGTGAGGTTAGAAGGATTTTGAAAGCCTGCATGGCCACTATGGGAAGAGTTAGTAATCCGGATCATAACCAGGAAGTTCTTGCCAAAGCGGGAAGAAATCGATGGAAAGGTATTCGTCCACGCACGCGTGGTGTTGCCATGAACCCTGTTGATCACCCGATGGGTGGTGGAGAAGGGCGAGCTTCCGGGGGGCATCCACGGTCTCGTACAAGTGTTAAGGCAAAAGGGTTTAAAACGCGGAAGCCTAAAAAGTACTCTACTAAGATGATTATCACTGAGCGTAAGCGTAAAAGAAAGTAATTCAATTATTTCTAAATAAGAGAAATGGCACGATCAATTAAAAAAGGACCTTATGTTTATCATAAGTTGTTAAACAAGGTCGAAAAGGCGCAAAGTACGAAGAAGAAGTCTGTAATAAAGACGTACTCTCGTGCATCTATGATTATTCCCGATATGGTTGGACTAACTGTAGGTGTGCATAATGGCAAGACCTTTGTTCCTATTTTCATTACTGAAAATATGGTGGGTCATAAGTTAGGTGAATTTGCGCCAACAAGAAGTTTTAAAGGTCATTCCGGTAACCGGAAATAATTCATTCAGAACATTGTAAATCTGATTATATAATGGAAGCAGTTGCAAGATTAAGAAATTGTCCGATGTCAGCCCGAAAAATGCGTTTGGTGGCTGACCTGGTTCGTGGGCGCGGAAGTAGTGCCAACTCCAATCCGGTAGACAAAGCATTGAGTACGTTGCGCTATACGAATAAAGAAGCCGCTCAATGGCTGGAAAAGTTATTGTTATCGGCTATATCAAATTGGGAGAACAAATTTGATATGATGGAAAGTGCTGATGATTATAATCTGGTAGTTCGAGAGATTCAAGTGGGTGAAGCTGGCATGCTTAAACGATTTCGTCCAGCGCCGCACGGTCGGGCTCATCGCATTCGAAAACGCATGTGTCATGTGACATTAAAATTAGAAAACACGATTCCAGTAGGAGTTGAAACTGAAGAGGAATAAATAAGTAGATAATGGGGCAAAAAACAAATCCGATAGGAAACAGATTAGGGATCATCAAAGGATGGGATTCCAATTGGTATGGTGGAAAGGACTATGCTGATAAGGTAGTAGAGGATCATAAGATTCGCACTTACTTGAGAGCACGTGTTCAGAAAGGGGGAGTGGCAACTATTATTATAGAGCGAACCCTTAAGCGTATCACGATAACCATTCATACTTCTCGCCCAGGTATTATCATTGGGAAAGGAGGGTCTGAAGTTGATTTAATCAAGGAAGAGTTGAAAAAGTTAACTGGAAAAGATGTTCAAATTAACATCGTTGAAATCCGGAAGCCTGAACTTGATGCTTATATTGTTGCCGAAACGGTAGCTCGTCAGCTGGAGGCAAGAATTAATTTTCGTCGTGCCACCAAAATGGCTATTCAAAGTACCATGCGTGCTGGAGCGGAGGGAATTAAGATACGAATTGCGGGTAGGTTGAATGGTGCTGATATGGCTCGGACAGAAGAATTTAAGCAAGGGCGTACGCCTCTTCATACATTCCGTGCGGATATAGATTATGCACTTGTTGAATCAAATACGGTCTACGGAAAAATAGGTGTTAAGGTTTGGATTTGTAAGGGTGAAGTCCTTGGAAAGCGTGACTTGTCACCTCATGTTGGAATCGCCAAAGGAAATCGAGACAAAAGAGGAAAAAGAAAGTCAAGAAGACGGTAAGAAATCATTAATTTATCTATCTTTGCCACGCTTTTGAAAAGCCGGATGAAATATAAAGAAAAAGAGCCATGTTACAGCCGAAAAGAACAAAATACAGAAAACAGCAAAAAGGTCGCAATAGCGGTTTAGCCCAGCGAGGTAGTCGTGTTGCTTTTGGATCCTTTGGATTGAAAGCCATGAGTCGCGGACAAATTACGAGTCGGCAAATTGAGTCCGCTCGTATTGCCATGACTCGTTATATGAAACGTGAGGGGAAAGTTTGGATACGGATATTTCCCGATAAGCCTATTACTAAGAAGCCTCAAGAAGTTCGGATGGGTAAAGGTAAGGGAGCGCTGGATCACTATGTATGTGAAATTAAGCCAGGTCGCGTTCTATTCGAAGTAGGTGCGGTGGATGTGCAAGTAGCCCAAGAAGCTTTGCGATTGGCTGCACAAAAGTTACCATTGATTACAAAATTTGTTATTCGGCCTGATTACGCAGGGTAAGAAAATATATTGCTATGCCAAATAAGTTTATGCAAGATTTGAAGGATTTATCCATGGAGGATATCAAAGAGAAGTTGCGCACTTCCGAAAAAGAATTTGTGCAGTTAAAGTTCGACCATGCGAGTAAAGGGTTAGATAGTCCTATTCGTATTCGAAAAATGAGAAAGGATATTGCCCGAATGAAAACTGAACTTCGCAGTCGAGAACTGGACGGTGCGGATGCTGCAGAATTGGCAAAGAGAGAAAGAATTAGAAATCGAAGACGTAAATCATAATACCCATGGAGGAAAATAAATCTATAAGAAAAACCCGGATCGGGGTTGTGGCTAGTGATAAAATGGAGAAGACGATTACTGTGAGTGTAGAACGTAGGATTAAGCATCCTATTTACGGTAAGTTTATGAAGAAATCCAAGAAGTTTTTTGCTCACGATCCTGGCAATGATTGCAATACGGGAGATACGGTAAAGATTGAAGAGACCCGGCCCCTTAGTGCTAAGAAAAGATGGCGTCTCATTGAGATTCTAGAGCGAGCGAAATAATTGTAAAAGACTTAAATTACTGGTCATGATCCAGCAGGAAACAAAATTAAAGGTTGCAGATAATAGCGGTGCTAAGATTGTCCAATGCATTAAAGTATTAGGTGGTACGCGCAGACGTTATGCTTCAATAGGCGATATTATCGTGGTGTCAGTAAAGAACGCCACTCCGGGAGGTATCAAGAAAGGTGCTGTATCGAGAGCTGTAGTCGTTCGTACTCGTAAAGAGCTTGGTCGTAATGATGGTTCTTATATACGATTCGATGATAATGCGGTAGTCTTACTTACACCGACAGATGAGCCGCGAGGGACGCGAATTTTTGGCCCTGTGGCTAGAGAACTTAGAGAAAGAGATTTTATGCGTATAGTATCACTGGCTCCAGAGGTACTATAATAAGTATAAAATAAAAGAAATAATTTATGAAAACGAAGAAGAAACATAGCCACCAGGGCAAGCTTAAGCTTAAAAAGGGTGATCAAGTTGTTGTTTTGAGTGGGGCTTATAAAGGTGAGCGTGGTGAAATTTTGGAAGTTATTCCAGGTGATTACCGTGCTATTGTAGAGGGGATTAATATCGTGAAGAAACACCAAAGACCAACAAATGAGTCAGAGGGTGGGATTAAGGAAATACCGGCTCCCATTCACATGTCTAATTTAATGTTGGTTGATCCTTCTTCAGGGGAGCCTACCCGTATAGGTCGTCGTCAAGAGGACGACAGTCTCGTTCGCTATTCAAAAAAGTCAGGAGAAACTATTAAGTAATGAGTTATTCACCAAGATTACAGAAAAAATACAGAGAGGAAGTTGTTCCCAAGCTCATGGAGGAGTTCAACTATAAGTCCATGATGGAAGTCCCTCGTGTTAGTAAAATTTGTCTCAATCAAGGCTTAGGCGATGTTACGCAGGATAAGAAGATTGTTGATGATGCCTTAGAGGAGCTATCGATTATCGCAGGACAGAAGGCAGTGCCTACTATTGCAAAAAAATCGGTTTCCAATTTTAAGCTTCGTGAAGGAATGACTATTGGAGCTCGCGTTACCTTGAGAAAGATTAAAATGTACGAGTTTCTCGATAGGTTTATATCCGTTTCACTTCCCCGTGTTCGTGACTTTCGAGGAATAAGTGACAAGAGTTTTGATGGGCGAGGGAATTATAACATGGGTATCACAGAACATATTATATTTCCGGAGTTGAATATGGATAAGATTAATAAGATAAAGGGTATGGATGTGACATTTGTTACAACCGCAAATACCGATGCGGAGGCATTTGCATTGCTAAAGTATCTCGGGTTACCTTTCAAGAATAAAAATAATTAAAATATGGCACGTAAATCACTTATTGCTCGAGAAGAGAAGCGCCGTAAGATGGTTGAGAAGTACGCAGACTTAAGAGCGAAGCTTAAAAAGGAAGGTCGATACGATGAACTGGATAAGCTTCCAAAGAATTCCTCTAAGGTTCGATTGCATAATCGATGTAGGTTAACTGGTAGACCAAAGGGATATATGCGTAAATTTGGTTTGTGTCGGGTTAAGTTTCGGGAAATGGCTCTGAATGGAGAAATTCCTGGTATTACAAAAGCAAGCTGGTAGTTTAATAAGCAGAAGGTATAGTTATGGCAATGAATGATCCAATAGCAGATTTTTTGACTCGAATTCGCAATGCGCAATTAGCGCGGCACCGAATTGTTGAGATTCCTGCTTCTAATATGAAAAAACGATTGACTGAAATTCTTTATGAACAAGGTTTCATTCATCGGTATAAGTTTGTTGATGACAACAAACAGGGTATTATAAAAATCGCGTTGAAGTACGATCCAAGTTCTCAAGAGCCTGCGATTCGTGAAATGAAACGGATGAGTAAGCCGGGTTTGCGGTTCTTTTCCGGCGCTGAGGATATACCGCGGATTAAAAATGGTCTCGGTATTGCAATTGTATCTACTTCGAAAGGAGTTATTACTGATAAAGAAGCCCGTAGAATGAACGTAGGAGGTGAAGTCCTGTGTTCAATTAACTGATAACACGATATTAAAACTGTTGAGATGTCTAGAATTGGAAAAGCACCTATAAATATCCCTGAAAAAGTTGAAATTAATGTTTCAAAGGGTAACGAGGTAACAGTGAAGGGACCTAATGGAGAGTTGTCCCATCGTTTTGATCCTGCAATTACGATTAAGCAGGAGGAAGGAGAATTGACTCTTGAGCGTGCGACAGAGCAGAAGCGTCATAAGTCTCTGCATGGGATGTACCGGTCAATACTCAATAATATGATTATTGGTGTCACGACTGGTTTCAAAAAGGAACTTGAATTGGTAGGTGTAGGTTACAGGGCCTCTAATGCGGGGAATTTACTTGAGTTAAGTTTGGGTTATTCACACCCTATTTTCTTCGCGATTCCAGAAGAGGTGAAAGTTGAGACCAAAACTGAAAAAGGTAAAAACCCATTGGTTTCTTTGGAGTCTAATGACAATCAACTTTTAGGACAAGTAGCAGCAAAGATTCGCGCATTCCGAAAACCTGAGCCATACAAAGGAAAAGGTGTGAGGTACATGGGTGAGTATATTCGGCGGAAAGCTGGTAAGGCTGCAGCAAAATAATTTAAGACTTTTAAAGGTAGCGTAGTTATGGATAAGAATCAGAGAAAATCTCGTAGGAGAAAGAAAATTCATTGGCGTGTACGGTCTTCTATCACAGGGACTGCAGAACGGCCGCGATTAAATGTGTACCGCAGTAATCGTGCTATTTATGCACAGATTGTGGATGACACTAAGAATCACACTATCGCGTCAGCGAATAGTTTAACGATTAACGAAGGTACTAAGTCTGATCAAGCTGCAGAAGTGGGTAAGTTGATTGCAGAAAAGGCTAAAGAGAGTAATGTAGAAAAAGTAGTTTTTGATCGGGGAGGTTATTTGTACCATGGTCGTGTTCAGGCTTTGGCCGAGGGTGCTCGTGAAGGTGGACTCAAATTTTAAAAAAGAATAGAGATATGTCGAATAAGAGACAAAATATTAAGCCGTCTGAAACGGAATTAGAAGAAAAGTTAGTTTCACTTAACCGTGTGGCTAAGGTAACCAAAGGTGGTCGAACGTTTAGCTTTTCTGCTCTAGCGGTAGTTGGTGATGGCAAAGGCACGGTAGGATATGGTTTAGGTAAGGCCAAGGATGTTTCAGAGACCATCGGTAAAGCAATAGACGATGCTAAAAAGAATCTCGTTCGTTTTCCATTGCACAAAGGTACTATTCCCCATGAGCAGAAAGGGAAATTTGGAGCCGGCAAGGTTCTTATTAAGCCAGCTTCTGATGGTACCGGAGTGATTGCAGGAGGTTCAATGCGAGCTGTTTTAGAAATAGCTGGCATTCAGAATGTATTAGCTAAATCTCAAGGATCTTCAAATCCCCATAATGTGATTAAGGCTACAATTGATGCACTACTTAAGTTGCGTTCACCAATGGATGTCGCTAAGACACGTGGTATTACTATGGATAAAGTTTTTAATGGATAGCTTTTATAGCTCTAACTTAATTGATATGGACAAGGTACGTATAACTCAGGTCAAAAGTTCTATAGATAGAACGAAGCGACAAAAAGCCACTCTTTTAGCGCTTGGTCTACGAAAAGTGAACCAATCGGTTGAGAAAGAATTATCGCCTGCTATTGAGGGGATGTTAGCTAAAATTAACCATCTCATTTCTATTGAGAAGGTATAATAATTAAATCAATAATCGTCATGGAATTACATAATCTACAGCCTGCAAAAGGGTCGTTGAAAAATAGAAAGCGCATTGGTCGAGGTGTAGCGGCTGGGAAAGGTCGGACATCTGGTCGTGGTCATAAAGGTTATTTGTCTCGTTCCGGGTCAAAACGTCGAGCAAACTTTGAAGGTGGACAGACACCATTACAGATGCGATTGCCTAAGTTTGGTTTCAATAATCGTAATCGTGTTGAGTATTATCCATTGAATCTGGATCATATTCAAATGTATGCCGAAAAGTATAATACGGATACCATTGATGAAGAATTTTTGAGAGAGCGTCGGATTCTAAGAAAAAATGTTCGAATTAAGATTTTAGGTCGAGGTGAATTGAATTCTAAAATTTCTGTTTCAGCTCACGCTATTTCATCTGGTGCTAAGGAAGCAATTGAAAATCAAGGAGGAGAAGTAGTCCTTCTAAAGTAATTTATTGGAATGAAGAAGCTCATTGATACCCTAAAAAATATATGGAAGATCAAGGAATTGAAGAACCGTATCTTGTTTACGCTTCTTTTGTTGCTTGTTTTTCGCTTTGGCTCCTATGTGATTTTGCCCGGGGTTGTTCCTTCGGTGCTAGAATCAGCTGTAGCCAGCAGGAGTGCAAACGATTTATTGGGTCTTATTAATATTTTTACTGGGGGAGCTTTTAATAATGCGGCTGTTTTCGCCTTGGGTATTATGCCCTATATTACAGCTTCGATTATTGTGCAGTTGCTTGGATTTGCAGTACCTTATTTCCAAAAGCTTCAACAGAAAGAAGGGGAGAGTGGTCGTAAGAAACTTACGCAAATAACACGTGGGCTTACTGTTTTAATTTGCCTGGTTCAGTCAGGCGGTTATTTGACCCTTATTAAGTCTTATGGTGCAATAGACCCTAGTATTCCTGAAGGTATTTTTTGGATATCTAATGTTATTATTCTTACCGCGGGTACTGTTTTAGCTATGTGGTTGGGTGAGAAAATTACGGATAAAGGTATAGGTAATGGTATTTCATTATTGATAATGATTGGAATTATTGCTTCTTTACCCTCAGCTTTTATCTTTGAATTCCAAAGCCAATGGGAGGCAAACGGTTTATTGTTGTTTATTTTTGAGTTAGCCTTACTTTTCTTTGTTGTTATGGCTACGGTTTTAATTGTTCAAGGTGTTAGGCGGATCCCCATTCAATTTGCAAAGCGAATGGTAGGTCGTGGAAATACAGCAATGCCTTCGGCCGGCGTTCGTGATTACATTCCATTGAAAGTAAATGCCTCAGGGGTTATGCCGATTATCTTCGCTCAAGCCCTTATGTTTTTACCTATGACTGTGGCTTCCTATTTCGCCGGAGGTGAAGAAGGTATTGCGCAAACAGGAATAATGAGGTCTCTATCCGATCCATTTTCACTGCCATATAATATCATATACTTTGGCTTAATCGTTCTGTTCACATATGTGTACACTGCGCTATTGGTAAATCCAAAGCAATATGCAGAATATTTAAAGAGACAGAACTCTTTTATACCTGGTGTTAAGCCGGGTAAACCCACGCAAGATTTCATAGATACTGTTCTTACTCGAATTACATTGCCTGGCTCTATATTTTTAGGTATTATCTCAATAATACCTGCTGTGGCTGTATTTTTTGGAGTTAACGCTGCTTTCGCATTATTTTTTGGTGGGACATCTTTATTAATTCTCGTAGGGGTAGTGCTAGATACACTGCAGCAAATTGAGAGTTATTTACTTATGCGCAAGTACGATGGTCTCGTTCAAAGCGGTAAGTTAAAAGGTCGCTCTAGCCGTATGCAAGGCATCGGAGCCAATATGTAAAATTTTCATCTGCATGGTTTTTTATAAAACACCTCCTGAGGTCGAATTGATGAGGGAGTGTAATGTTTTGGTCTGTGAAACGCATGCTCTTATTGCTAGCCTTCTTAAACCTGGTATTACTGGTCAAGAGTTAGATAAGGCAGCGGAGCAATTTATTCGTGATCATCAAGCAGAGCCAGGGTTTAAAGGATACCAAAACTTTCCGGCTACCCTTTGTATTTCTCCTAATGAACAAGTTGTTCACGGAATTCCAAATGATGTGCCATTCAAAGATGGTGATGTGATTTCTTTTGATTGTGGAGTATTGAAAAATGGATTTTATGGAGACGCGGCTTACACCTTTTTATTAGGCGAAGTTGATCCTGAGGCTGTTATGCTCTGTCAAGTGACTAAAGAGTCATTGAATCGAGGAATACAAGCTGCTCGGGTAGGTAACAAAGTAGGGGACATTGGTTTTGCAATTCAAAATTTTGCCGAACGAGAGCATGGCTATGGTGTAGTCAGAGAATTGGTAGGGCATGGGGTAGGACGAAATCTCCATGAGCCACCGGAAGTGCCTAATTTTGGTCGAAGAGGGAAGGGAACAAGATTGAAGGCTGGAATGGTACTTGCGATAGAGCCCATGATTAATTTAGGTACACGGCGTATCAAGCAACATAAAGATGGGTGGACGGTCACAACCAAGGACCGAAAAGTCTCAGCCCATTATGAGCATTCTGTGCATATTACCAAAAAGGGACCAGATATACTGTCTGATCATGATATTATTGAGCAGGCTATAAAAAGTAATGATAATATTATGCAAGTTGGTTAAAAAACCTCATATTTGCACTTCAAAATTACTGGATGGCTAAGCAAGATGTAATTAAACAAGATGGAGTAATCGAAGAAGCGTTGTCAAATGCGATGTTTCGTGTTCGTTTGGAAAATGATCACGAAGTTATTGCAACTATTTCGGGCAAGATGCGTATGAATTATATTCGGATCTTACCGGGTGATAAGGTGGCGGTAGAAATGTCTCCTTATGATTTGACTCGTGGGCGAATTACTTATCGATACAAATAAAAAACGTAATTATGAAAGTGAAAGCATCGATCAAAAAGCGTTCTGCGGACTGCAAGATCGTTAGACGGAAAGGAAGATTGTACGTAATAAACAAGAAAAACCCGCGCTTTAAGCAGCGTCAGGGATAAAATAATAGATTATGGCACGTATTGTTGGTGTAGATTTACCTCGGGACAAAAGAGGTGTTATAGGTTTAACTTATATTTTCGGAATTGGTGATTCTTCTGCAAAGGAGATACTTCAGCGAGCAAATATCGATGAAAGTATTAAAGTTCAGGATTGGTCTGATGATAATATTAATGCTATCGCTAGTATAATCAATGAAGATTTTACGGTAGAAGGGCAACTTAGAGGTGAAGTTCAACAAAACATTAAGAGATTAATGGATATCGCTTGCTATCGAGGCTTACGTCATCGTAAAGGTTTGCCAGTGAGAGGTCAGCGTACCCGGACAAATGCACGTACTCGAAAAGGCCGCAAGAAGACTGTTGCAAACAAGAAGAAAGTAACTAAATAATATATAGAGTAAGGATATGGCAAAGGCAAAAACAAATAAGAAAGCCCGTAAGAATGTTAAAATTGGCGCAAAAGGATATGCTTACATTCAAGCGACTTTCAATAATATTATTATTACCCTGACGAATGAGCAAGGTCAGGTGATTTCTTGGGGCACAGCCGGGAAGTCTGGTTTTAGAGGATCTAAAAAGAACACTCCATATGCTGCTCAAATTGCAGCAACTCAAGCAGCAGAAGAAGCGGCATCTTTGGGTTTAAAGCATTGTGAGGTTTATGTTAAAGGTCCTGGAGCAGGTAGAGAATCTGCAATTCGAGCAATAGACAATGCGGGCATTAAGGTGCGGAAAATTAAGGATGTCACTCCGATTCCTCACAATGGTTGCAGACCACCCAAGAAACGTAGAGTTTAATACTGTTAGAATATTTTAAATAGAAGATTTCAATGGCAAGATATACAGGACCGAAAACAAAAAAAGCTAGAGCATTTGGTGAGGCAATATATGGTTTCGATCGTTATTATGAACGACGAAAGTTTCCTCCCGGACAGCACGGAAATAACAAACGACGGCGTCAAAAATCCGATTATGCTCTTCAGTTGATGGAAAAGCAAAAAGCGAAGTACACATATGGAGTTTTGGAACGCCAGTTCCGTAACTTATTTACTGAAGCTAATCGGCGTAAAGGTGTTACAGGTGAACTTCTTTTGCAGTTGCTTGAAGCTCGTTTAGATAATACTGTATTCAGATTAGGAATTGCTCCTACTCGCAGGGCAGCTCGACAGCTTGTAACTCATAAACACATAGCTGTTAATGGAGTTGTTTCTAATGTCCCATCTTATTCTTTACGTCCTGATGATGTGGTTTCTGTTCGCGGTAAAAGCCGTGGATTGGAAGTCATCCAAACTGCTATTGAGTCTAAATCTGATGTCAGAAAGTTCAATTGGTTGGAATGGAATCCTGATAAGATGGAAGGTAAGCTTATTGCTTATCCCGAGCGTGAAGCTATTCCAGAAAAAATCAATGAGCAATTGATTGTAGAATTGTACTCTAAGTAGTATATCGATTTTGAACATAAAAGAAAGCAAATTACTTGCTTTCTTTATTTTTGTAGCCTGAATAAAAATCTCTATGAGTTTACTAAGCTTCCAGAAGCCCGATAAAATTGTTTTACAGAAGGCAGATGAATTTCAAGGCGAATTTGAATTTAAGCCTCTTGAACCCGGTTTCGGTCAAACAGTAGGAAATTCTCTTCGTCGTGTGTTATTGTCTTCTCTTGAAGGTTATGCGATATCAGCTGTCCGAATAGCTGGTGTTGATCATGAATTTAGCACCATTAAGGGCGTTGTTCAAGATGTGGTTGAAATTATTCTTAACCTGAAACAAGTTCGTTTGAAGCGAGTTGATGGTAATGATGAATCCGATGAGCCTGAAACACTTTATCTCACTATATCTGGAAAGGAACAGTTTTTGGCAAGCGATATAGGGGAGTCTACCAATGTATTTGAGGTTACGAATTCTGATTTGGAAATTTGCTCAATGGAACCATCTGTCAATTTGGAGGTTGAGTTGACTGTTTCTAAGGGGCGAGGTTACGTTCCGGCTGACAGTAGTTTAGATAAAGATGCACCTATAGGTGTTATCCCAGTTGATGCTATTTATACGCCTATAAAGAATGTGGCCTACACTATAGCGAATACTCGGGTAGGGCAGCGAACTGACTTTGAGCGTCTTAATATTACCATCTCCACAGATGGAACCGTCCATCCCGAAGATGCAATTAAGGAAGCTTCTCGAATTATGATTCAACATTTAATGTTAATCACGGATGAGAATATTTCCTTCGAAGACTCAGAAACGAAAAAAGAGGATATCGTTGATGAGCATATCCTTCACATGCGAAAACTTTTAAAAACTCCATTGGAGGATTTGGACTTATCAGTTCGCGCATACAATTGCCTGAAAGCCGCCAAAATCAATTCTTTAGGTGAGTTAGTTCAATATGAAACTCATGAGCTTCTCAAGTTTAGAAATTTTGGAAAGAAATCCCTTGTTGAGATAGAAGAATTGCTTCAAGTCAAAGGATTGACTTTTGGTATGGATCTATCGAAATACCAGCTTGAGTCTAACGATTAAATTCGTTACAAGCATTTATTAACCCTTTTTGCAATAACTTAGTAGTGTTGCGAAGTTCATAAAATCATAACGTATGAGACACGGTAAGAAACACAACCATCTCGGTCGAAAAAAAGGGCACAGAGTCGCTCTTCTTCGGAATATGTCAATTGCTTTAATTGAGCATAAACGAATTAATACAACATTGGCTAAAGCAAAAGCTTTGCGATGTTTTATTGAGCCTTTGATTACCAAGGCTAAAACCAATACTACTCACTCTCGTCGAGTTGTTTTTAGTAATCTTCAAAGTAAAAAGGCCGTGATAGAACTATTTGGCCCTATTGCTGCCAAAGTTGGTGATCGCCCAGGTGGTTATACCCGAATCATACGCACAGATTACCGAAAAGGTGATGGAGCTCAAATGGCCATGATTGAATTAGTTGATTACAATGAGGTGTATAAGCCAGCGGAGACGCGTACTAGTAGTAAGCGCACCCGTCGAGGAAGCAGCAGTAGTTCCTCAAGCAATTCCTCTCAGACTTCTGCAACTGCTGCTAGTGCCGCCAGTGTCAGTCAGGAAGAAGAGTAGCACTATAGATTCAAGAAGTAAAGATTTTATCTTATATATTCGAAGAGCATGGAGTACATCCATGCTCTTTTTTTTGTAAATTTTTATTTTAGCAAGCTTGTAGTTTATTGCTGGACCCATTAGACTATACTATTGTTTTTTCCAGTTTTTTATTTGTCCATTAGTGTTGTATTAGCCATGGATAAACTCTGATGTATGGATTGGTGAAAGGGTTATCAGGCACTTCTGCCTTTTATTCGGATTGTCTAATTACTTTTTAGTATATACTTGCAACATCCAATTTTTTTAAACTAATTCCCCTGGGCTTTTCTTAAATACGCTATTGCAAGGTATATTTGCAAAAACCTTCTTATATGAGTCAAAATAGTGAATCCGCTTCTGCAATTCTTTTGCTGGCCGACGGTACTGTTTTTCGGGGTCTATCGATTGGGGCAGAGGGGACTACTACCGGTGAGTTATGTTTTAATACGGGCATGACAGGGTATCAAGAAATTTTTACAGACCCTTCCTATTTTGGACAGCTCATGGTTATGACTAATGCCCATATTGGTAATTACGCAGCACTTGATGAGGATACGGAGTCAGATTCTCCGCAAATTCAGGGGTTAATTGTTAACGAGTTCTGTAGAGTTCCCAGCCGTCCCATGTCAGATCAGAGTTTGGAAGATTATTTGGTAGGTCATAAATTAGTTGGGATTAGCAATATTGATACTCGTCAGCTCGTGCGTATTCTTCGAACAAAGGGAGCAATGAACGGCATTATTTCATCTGAGATAAAGGATATAAGTACCTTGCAAAAAATGTTAGCTGACACTCCTGAAATGGCTGGCTTAGAGTTAGCTTCAAAAGTCACTACAGAGGAACCGTATTATTATGGCAATGATGCAGCCACTTATCGGATAGCTGCGATTGATTATGGTATAAAGCGAAGCATTTTAAAGCGTTTTGTTGAACGTGATTGTTATGTTAGAATTTATCCTGCATCTACACCATATTCGGAAATTAAGGAATGGCAGCCAGATGGTTACTTTTTGTCGAATGGTCCCGGAGATCCCTCAGCAATGGAATATGCAGTGAAGGAAATCGAGGAAATGCTATCCGATAACGTACCTATTTTTGGAATCTGTTTAGGACACCAGCTATTAGGTTTGGCTTTAGGTATTCCAACATTCAAAATGCATCATGGACACAGAGGGATAAATCATCCCGTAAAAAACCTCAAAACTGGAAAAGGTGAGATAACATCTCAGAATCACGGGTTTGGAATTCAGGCGGACGATATCGATAAGCATTTGGATAAAGTTGAAGTCACCCATATAAATCTGAATGATCAAACTATTGAGGGTTTTCAGGTGAAAGAGAAAAAGGCTTTTTCTATTCAGTATCATCCCGAAGCCTCTCCTGGACCTCACGACTCGCGATACCTTTTTGATGAATTCATTGATTTACTGTAAAAACCAATTATATGAGCCGAATTATTAGTACCCGTGCAAGAGAAATATTAGACTCTAGAGGTAATCCAACGGTTGAAGTGGAAATTACCACTGAGTCGGGCCATGTTGGAAGAGCAGCAGTACCTTCCGGCGCATCCACTGGGAAATTCGAGGCCTTGGAATTACGCGATAAAGATCCATCCAGATATCATGGTAAGGGTGTTTTGAAAGCATGCTCAATTGTTGATGAAGAAATATCGAATCTCATTGAAGGAATGGTAGTATATGACCAACGAGATATTGATCTTCGCATGATAGAGGCAGATGGTACAGAGAATAAGTCTAAGTTTGGTGCCAATGCCATGTTAGGGGTTTCTTTAGCGGTGGCTCGGGCAGCGTCAAAAGAGCTGGATCGACCACTATATGAATATATTGGTGGTGTTCATGCGCATACCCTTCCTGTTCCCATGATGAATATTTTGAACGGAGGATCACATGCGGATAATAGCATAGATTTTCAGGAGTTTATGGTAGTTCCGGCCAATGCTGACAGTTTTAAAGAAGCACTTCGTATGGGAACTGAAGTATTTCATAGTCTGAAGGCGGAATTGAAAAGGAACAACTACAGCACGAACGTTGGCGACGAGGGAGGCTTCGCTCCAAATTTAAAGTCGAATAAAGAGGCCATTGATACGGTGATGAAAGCGATAGAATCTGCTGGGTATCGACCTGGTGAAGATTTATGGATTGCCATGGATGCTGCGGCCTCAGAATTCTACGATGAAAAAAGTGGTCAGTATCATCTCGCCTCCACCTCGGACAAACTGAGTGCCAATGAACTTATCTCTTATTGGGAAGAGTGGGTGGATCAATATCCTATTTTTTCCATAGAGGATGGTCTGTATGAGGACGACTGGGAGGGTTGGAAGCTACTCACCGAGCGATTGGGGCATAAGTGCCAATTGGTAGGCGATGATTTATTTGTAACCAATACGAGACGACTGGCTAGAGGCATCGAGAATGAAATTGCCAATTCTATTTTGGTAAAGGTCAATCAAATTGGTACGCTGACTGAAACCATTGAAGCCGTTGAAATGGCGCACCGAAGTGGTTATACCTCCGTAATATCTCATCGGTCTGGAGAAACTGAAGATACTACGATTTCTCATTTATCAGTCGCTTTGAATTCCGGGCAAATAAAAACAGGCTCTGCTAGTCGGTCAGATCGTACGGCAAAGTATAACGAATTGCTCCGAATTGAGGAGTTTTTGGCTCACTCAGGAAAATATATGGGCTTAAGTATAGTACATATGTAAAAATTATTGCATATTTGCTAACATATTATAAAAAATCATAATATGTTAGCGAGGTTTTATACATGGAAAGCAGAAAAACCCCAGTGGATAAATAGATATACCTTTGTCTGTTTCGTTTTTGCAATTTGGATGCTTTTTTTTGATCGTCACGATATTTTCACCCACATCTTTTTATCGAATAGGCTCAATGAGTTAGAATCCGAAAAGGAATTGTACGAAGAGGGGATAGAGAAGACACATACAATGTATGATCAAATCAATAATGATATTGAAAAGTACGCGCGCGAACAGTATTTCATGCATCGGGCAGACGAGGAAGTTTTTATCATTCGAACCTCCGATTGATTTCTCAAATTGAGAAGCGCTCACCAATTCCTCGGTTTCTTCATTTACTTAATTTTTTTAAAGTAGTTTCCATTGCGAAAACGCGGTTTGATGATACTCTATAATGAAGTTGTCATTTACGCATCCTAGCAGAATATCTCCAAATGACTTTAGCTGTTTTAATCATCATTGTTGATGAGCTGTATTTGATATCTTTTATTGAATACCCGATCAGTGATTCCATTCCTCCCCTTTATTAATTTCCGAAATTTATGTCCCCACTTTTTGGGATATATTCTGTATATTCGAGCATCATTTAAATACAAAAATTCTAAGTTCATGTCGGTACTTGTCAATAGCTCCTCTCGTATTATTGTTCAGGGTTTTACAGGAAATGAAGGCTCCTTCCATGCCGGTCAAATGATCGAGTATGGGACTCAGGTGGTAGGCGGAGTAACTCCGGGTAAAGGGGGACAAACGCATATGGATCGCCCCGTGTTTAATACGGTTAAAGAGGCGGTAGACAAAGAAGGCGCTAATGTTTCAATCATTTTTGTACCTCCTGCCTTCGCTGCTGATGCTATAATGGAAGCAGCCGAAGCTGGCATTGGTGTTATCGTTTGTATAACTGAGGGAATTCCCGTTCAGGATATGGTGAAGGTGAAAGAGTATATTCAAAGTTTTGATACGCGTCTTATCGGACCGAACTGCCCCGGTGTTATCACTCCAGGTGAAGCTAAAGTGGGTATTATGCCCGGCTTCATCCACCGAAAAGGTCGCATAGGTATCGTCTCCCGATCGGGAACTTTAACGTATGAGGCTGTAGATCAAGTCACAAAGGCAGGCATGGGACAATCCAGCTGTATTGGAATTGGTGGAGACCCCATCGTCGGTACAACAACCCTGGAAGCCGTTCAGCTATTTATGGAAGATGACGATACCGATGGTATTATCATGATTGGTGAGATTGGGGGGAGTATGGAGGCCGATGCAGCAAACTGGATCAAGGAGCACGGCACGAAACCCGTGGTCGGGTTTATTGCCGGACAGACCGCTCCCAAAGGACGGACAATGGGCCATGCGGGTGCTATCGTAGGCGGTGAAGATGACACTGCCGAAGCCAAAATGAGAATCATGAAAGCTTGTGGAATTCACGTTGTAGAATCCCCTGCGAAAATTGGCGCCACTATGAAAGAGGTGTTAGGTTCATAATAAGGGATCAGATATCAGATTTTAGCAAAGGGGAAAAGTCAAGGCTTATTCCCCTTTGTTATAATGACACATTTTTATGAAGGATGCATATTTTGATGCGGCTGTAGCGGAGGCTCGAAAAGGGGGCGATGAAGGAGGGATTCCCATCGGAAGTGTTATTGTCCACCAGAATCAAATCATCGGTCGCGGTCACAATCAGCGCATCCAAAAGGGCAGTTGTGTGCTTCACGCTGAAATGCATGCATTGGAGGAGGCGGGGCGCCAAGCTGCAACTGTTTACAAGGAGAGTGTTTTATATACCACGCTTTCGCCATGTAGTATGTGTTCAGGAGCTATTCTGCTATATGGTATTCCCAAAGTTATCATTGGTGAAAATGTCAACTTCATGGGCGAGGAGGAATGGTTGCGAGCTCGAGGGGTAGAAGTTAGTGTACTTCAGGATAAGACCTGCATTGATTTAATGAAGACCTTCATTGCGGAGTATCCTCAACTGTGGCATGAAGATATTGGAGAATAAGTCATAGTAAGATTTTTCGGAAATCTGAGTACAGCGATGCATCGGAGGGAGCAGAATTTGAATCGCTCCATTTTTGCTTCAAATTATCATTATTCGTCAAGTGCCTCTTTGCCTTTAAGGCAGGTGCGCTATTGTTCCTAAATATTTTTGTCGTAAAGTGCAAATAGCCACGAAGCTGTACTTGGGATTCAAATAAAATGAAAGTTCCGCGTGAGGTGCCTGAAGGGCCCTCCGGCCGGGGGCGGAGGGGTGCGACAGCACGGAGCGAAAAGCGAACCCCGGAAGGGACCGACCCTCGGGATCCGCCGTAAGGCGGACCCCGAGGGGGCACGCCCAAAAAACTCTAACTATTGATCCTCCCTTCTTTTTTTGCGCCGTGGCTGCTTGTAAAATTCAGAATCTACAATGAGCAGGCCAAAAGATTCACAATCTTCTTTGGTTTGCTTGGCGTGGTGACGACCGTGTGCGCGCAAGATGGCCCTACTAAAGGGGCTGTCTAACTGCTTGAACCACTTGAATCGACGGTGAATATAAACGTCGTGAATTAAAAAGTATGTAATTCCGTAAAGGGAAATTCCGATGCCTACAAAGAGTGCCCACAAATGGTCCGTGGAGGTGCCAAGTATATAAAAAAATGCTGATGGAATGGCAAAAACGAGAAAAAAGAGGTCATTGCGTTCAAAAAAGCCGTCTTTTTCGTGATGTGGCTTATGATGATCGCGATGCCAGCTCCACAAAGGGCCATGCATGATGTATTTGTGGGTGAACCAAGCCATGAACTCCATACCAATGTAGGCCGCAAGTGTGACTCCGATGTAAATAAGCGCGTTCATATGTAAAGGAAATTTAGGCTGCTAAAGAAAATGATTAACCAGATGAACACTACAATAACAACCCAATGTGCTGAAGTGTTTCCCCATTTTTGGTAAATATAGGAGAAAACAGCAGCTAAAATCCACCAGGCGATATAATTGGAACGGGGTATTTCACCAGAGGTCCATGTCCACATATCTAATGCGACGGCCACTGGCTCAATGAGAATATCTAGAAAAAGAGCGAGGCTGGCAGAAATGGCAGTGCGGAGTATCTTGGGTGCGGTTGGAAACAGGCGTCGGGCAGCCGTGATGCTACCTACAATAACGAGAACCCAATTCACCCCAATCAAGAGGGGTGTCCCGGCGATTTTTGGTCCTAAAATGGAGCCATATGTGTATTCGCCAAAGGGGAATCCCGTTTGGACTCCGAGAATCTCGATGCCTAATCCCAAGCTGTAAATCGAAAGGAGGCTAAAAATTGTCCCGCTCGTCCAGGGGCGCAAAAATAGAATAATGACAGCGCAGGAAAGCATCAATTGCATAGGGGTAAGCTTCATGACTTCTACATTTTCAAAGATGAGAAGCTGCGTAAGTCCTACCGTGTACATGATACTAATGAAGATGGCGGCTATCGGGGCCTGATATGTGGAGAACCATTTTTTCAATATCGATCTATTTCTTGGTCTGTTATTTTTGCGGAAAGCAAACACAGTGGGATTCCTCCACCCGGATGTACGCTTCCGCCACAAAAATATAAATTTTTGACCTTCGGGTGGAAGTTAGGATGTCGGTTAAAGGCAGCCATCATGTCATTGGAGGCAGATCCATATAGGGCGCCGCCAACAGAAGAGGTGTCGGCTTCGATTTGAGTGGGATCCCAATGCTGTTCTACCTCAATATCGGGGGCTATCGGCCGCCCAAGCAGGCGACTGAGTTTTTCGATTGTGGTTTGGCGAATTTGTGGAGCCAGGGCCTTCCAGTCCTGACCCTGATCGTGGGGCGTATTCACCATCACGAACCAATTTTCTTTTTGAGCTGGAGCATCTTCAGATTCTATTTTCGAGGTAATATTGACATATATCGTTGGATCGGGGTGTATAGTCCCGTTTTTAATGGCCTGGAATTCGGCTTTATAATTTCGGGTAAAGAATATATTGTGAAGACCTAATGAAGGGTAGGGGGTTTTCATGCCCCAATAAAATATAAACGCGGATGATGAGCGCTCTTCGCGCCGCACCTGCCGGGGGAGGGGGAGTTGCGGAAGGAGTTTATGATAGGTAGCATGAATGTCCACATTACTTACCACCCGATCCGCTAAAACGGTCTTTTCATGGATACGGATCCCCGTGGCTTGCTTTTCATTGTGTAGGATTTCATCTACTTTACTATCGAAAAAATAGGATACTCCCAGATCCTTTCCAAGTTGAAATAAACTCCGGGCAATATTGTACATGCCTCCCCTGGGCAAAAAGGTTCCCTCATTAAATTCAAAATGGGGGATCATTGACATCATACCGGAAGTGCGGTAAGGGTCCGATCCGTTATAGGTTGCATAGCGATTAAAAAGCTGCACCAACCGAGGGTCAGTGAAAAATTTTTTATTAAAGCGATTTAAGCTTTTAAATAAACCATAATGAAAAAGATATGGAACCGCTTTTAGCACATCTTTCCGCCACCAACTGCGCCAGCGATGGAGTGAGCGATCTAAAAAAATACGGCCTACCTTTTCGTATTTCCAGGCAGCATGGTCCAGATATGCGCTTAATTTTCCCGGCTTAAGATTAAAGGTTTCGAGGGCTGATTTTTCGAGGGCGGCCCGATCGGCTGCGGCTTGAAACTGGGTGCCATCCTCCCAAAAATACCTGCACGATTCGTCCATCTTCGAGTATTGAAAATACTTTTCGATGGGCACTTTAGCTAACTGAAAGAGTTCTTCAACATACTGAGGTTGTGTAAATAGAGAAGGACCACCGTCAAATCGATATCCCCCTTTTTCGAATTGATACAGTTTGCCTCCGGGCGCAGGAGCCGCCTCGTAGACCTCAACTTCATCTCCGGCTATTTTTCTGCGGACAGCCAGGGCGAGCCCCGCAATACCAGCACCTATCACTACCGTTTTCTTAGGTGCTTTTGAGTTTTGATTTTCCTTCATTACAAAGTGACGCGTTCTCGTTGATAAAAATTTTCTTTGGTTCTCATGAGTGGTATAACGACATAAAAATCGGTCCCTTTGTTGACTACTGTTTCAAAATAAATTTTTCCATTGAAGCCTTCGATGATATTGGCGCATATGGCCAGCCCCAAACCGGTTCCCGAACTTTTGCTGGTAAAATTGGGCTTGAATACCTTTTCTTTAAGATCATCCGGGATCCCTTTTCCATTATCTGCTACCAGGACAACGGCCTCATCGCCTTTTTTGAATAGTTTTATAGTGATCAATCCTCGTCGATCTTCCGGAATGGCCTGGATTGCATTTTTTATCAAATTACTCATCACTCGTAGCAGGTGGTCCTTATCTGCAAATACGCGAAGATCATCAATGGGCACAAATAATTTAATGTCCATATCCTTTCGCTCTCTAAAGAGGTCATGAATAGATGCGACAACCTCATTGAGCGAAACCACTTTATTTTCGGGCTCTGGCATTTTAGCAAAGGTGGAGAATTCGCTGGCGATGCGATTGAGATTATCAATTTGCTCAATGAGGGTCGCACTTACTTTTCGAAATAGTTTTTCTTTGTTGGGACTATCGTTTTCGATCGCAAACTGCAGGTGCTGTAACGATAATTTCATGGGGGTGAGTGGATTTTTTATTTCATGTGCCACTTGTTTAGCCATTTCCCGCCAGGCTGTTTCCCGCTCTGTAGTAGCCAGAATCTTAGCACTTTCTTCGAGCTGCATAATCATGCGGTTATAATCCCGGATCAACTCGCCCAGCTCATCTTTTTGACTCCATTCGAGAGGAATATTTTTTCTACCCAATTTTAGTGATTTGAGTCTCTCACTCAACACCTTTAAAGGAGCCGTTATGGAGTTCGAAATCGCAACTGCGATACCTCCGGTTAAGACGAAAAGGAAAACGTAAATATTGAGAAGTGTCATAATGATTTGCCGGAATGCAGGCCCCACATTTAAGCTTTCGGTTTCAGCGTCAAATTGTGCAATAGCGACCTCTTCATTTGGGCCAATTATTTTATGATAAATTTGGCCCTGCTGTATGCCCACATTTTGGCCTGAGAAATAGGTCGGCTTTCGAATGGTTAATGGTAGCAAAGGAGCCCCGTTCCCGCTCAAGCGGACTCCATTGCGACTATACAAGCTTCCTGAAGTTTGATGTTGATCCTGAATAGATTGAAAAAGGCGCTGCATATCGACCTCCTCTTTAGTTTCCCAGCTTTGGCTCAAATCCTGAACCATGGCAGAAGTCATATGGAGAGCCAATTGTTCGGCTTGCTCTCGACCCTGATATTCAAAGTATAGATAGGTTACCCAGGCTATGGTAACGAAAGAGCCTACGGTGACAGCCAAAATATAAAATTGAATTCGTTTTCGAAGGCTGGGTAATGCAGACCAGAAGAAGGCCCAGTCCCGAGGTAAAAGATTCAGCGGGCGATTAATCATTAACAAACATAGAGCCACCAGCACCCAAAGCACGAAAAAGAAGGCATATAGGGATATGGGCTCATTCATACCCATTTTTTGCCTTCCGATAACATAGGTGGTTCCGGCTTTTTCTCCGACCACATAGAAACCCTGGTTGGTTTGAAAATGCTCCAATTTACCTTCGGACCAATCCAAATGGGGCGCAGACGGAATGCCCCATAGTGGGCCGCGCTGGAAAACCAGCCGCTCATCTTGATATTTGGCCCAGGAAAACGCTTTTGATTCTTCCATCGCCATTTTATCCTCCTGCATCCATGAGCGTAGGAGTTCAGTCTGATTGTGTTCCAGCCGCAGTGTACTAAACGTAAATACGAGCAAAGAGGTGCAAGCCGCAAGTACGGTTAGCCATATAAAAGGCCATGTCAAACCTCCGGATACATTCTCTGCAAATAAATCCATTAAAATAATGATGATAAAAGAGAGAATAAAGAAAGCAAAGGGATGGATATCAAGAGGAAATAAAAGGAAAAAGGGTAGGAAAACGATTCCGGCTGCCAGTAGCATCAATAACTTTTTACCCAGCGGCAGACGCAATCTCAGGACTGTTTTTTGAAGTCGGTAGCTCATGACAAAAAGAACCGTCACGAAAAGAACAATACTCGCATACCAAAATAGATTGTCTGAATTCCATTGTAAAAGCTCATCGGAATGGGAAAGAGACATTTGCTCCATGATGGAAAAATGGAGGGTGGCAACCGTTAAGTAGAAGGTCACGATCAGCGATAGGAATATGAGAAGGGCCTGACCCGCTGCAGACAATTTTTTTCGGATGGCGGGCTTTACCCACTTTAAAATATGAGGTGTACTCACCCAAAGGAAAGTTAATACTGCTACTCCAAAGATCCATTCATTTACATCAATTCCTGCATCAATGGGTTCGTTTTTACCGATAATGCGAGCCCACTTTTGACTCCAATTTCCCTCAAGAATCCACACGGTAGCTAAGCCAATCCCAGAAAGCAGAATAGATCCAAGAATGGAAAAGATGTAGGTTTGGAAATAGCGCTTCAGAGCAAAAAAAACAAAGATTACCCCGAAAAAAAAACCTAAGTAAATCAAGTTTATCCCCCAATGATGAAATGCAGCTTTACGCGTCTCATCTCTGCTGACATACAATGACCTTTGTAACTCCTTCAATGAGATTTGCGCTTCCGTCGACCCCACGGAATCCAGAGATATGCTTAAGGGATTTGACCATAACTTTGCCAATTCCCAGCCATGAAAGTGAACGAAATCATCGATTTTCGCACCGTAGATTACCCAAATCTCATTTTGCACCGGATGAACAGACCATCTACTGGTCCAAATTTCAGCACTGTCCAGCTGAAACACAGGCCAGGCGGTATTCGTCCAGTAAACCCATTGATTAGTTTTCTGATTCCATATCAGGTGATTTTGGTCTTTCGGCAAGTCAGAAAAGCAAGCTGCCCATTCCACCCGAGCTGATGCGCATGATCTCCAATTGCGAATTATAGATTGTGAGGGTTCATTTTTCTTCAACTCAGATTGGAGCTCGGCAGTCCATTTTTGTTTGGGATCATCCGGTAGGGGGGGGCTCTGAGCTAACCATTGCATCACTCCCCCCAGGAGCAGCAAGAATCCTCCCAGCCAGAGTAAGGGTTTGGTTTTTACTGAGCGATATCCCGCATCAAAAAGGTGATATGCCGCAATCATATCCGAAGTTGTTTGAGTATCAAAGGTAACTCATATATGTTAAATATATTATATTTGTCACTTTTTTCATTTGGGCGTGACCCCGAGGTTCCGCCTGACGGCGGATCTCGAGGGTCGGTCCCTTCCGGGGTTCGCTGGTCGCTCCGTGCTATCGCACCCCTCCGCCCACGGGCGGAGGGCCCTCCAGGCACCTCACGCAATATCCTTGAACCATAGCGAAAAGAAGTGAGTTCCTTTGGGAGAAATGTGCCCCCCTCTGCGAAAATGAAATAATTGAGGAACCTTTCGGTTTATGTTGTATGTTTACAATCAGGTTTACCCAGTCTGTCGCCTCGAAAGGGGAGGAAAGTCCGGACAACGCAGGGCGCTGCACCGTGGAAATCACGGGACTCGAAAGGGTACAGAGAGTGTCACAGAAACTAAACCGCCCAATTTATTGGGTAAGGGTGAAAACGTGCGGTAAGAGCGCACGCGTCGGCAAAGTAATTTGTCGATGGGATAAACCTTGCAGGTTGCAATGCCACATATACTTCGGTTTGAAATCGGCCCGATTGATTTTGCGTAAGCAAAAGCCGTTGGGGGTAGGCAGCACGAGATAAATGACAGATACTCGAAAGAGGTACAGAATCCGGCTTATTAGGTAAACCAAAAAAAAGGGTAGAACATCTGTTCTACCCTTTTTTTTTAATGATTATTTTTCTTTTAGAGTTGCTCAGATGATCCTCCAATATTTCCACCTGTAAATACGCTCATATCCAAACCTACGCCTACGCGAAGGGTATTGGCAAGCGGATTAGGTCGAGCAGATGTTGACACCAAATAGGACATATCCAAATTAAATCCATTGTAATTGAATCCAAATCCGAAGGTCATGTACTTTCGGTTTCCTTTAGAAACGTGTTCGTTAAAGTATCCCAGGCGCACGGCAAACACCTCATCATACCAATATTCCATCCCTAGAGTCCATGTAATTTCGCGAAGTTCTCCCGAAAATCCATTTGGAGAATCTGAGAAGGAATTGATTACCCCGCTAAATAAGCTTTGATCTCGCCAGGCTGGAATACCGTTCACAGTTTGAGTTGTGTCACCTAGTGCTGGGGTGGGAACGAGGAGTTTGTTGGCCTGTCCTACGAAAGTCAAACTATTGTATTCATCTATGTCATAAGTGTATGCGGCGCCAATAGCAAGGTTGGTAGGGATAAAGTCTCCTACAGCTGATTGAGTGTAGCTGATTTTTGTACCTAAGTTCGTAAGGGCTAAACCGAGGGTCAGTTGTTCATTTCGGCTTAAACTCGTTTGATACTGCATCCCGACATCAGCAGCAATTGAAGTTCCTGCATTAATTTCTACAGTTCCAATCGTTTGCCCACTAGCTAAATTGGAATAAATATACTTTCCGGCTACAGACATTGAGAAATTTTCAGATAACTTACGAGCATATGTAGCTCCAATTTCCCATTCTCGAGGGAAACCCGTACCTGTCGATTGTGCATTTTCGTCCAAAAAAGCGATCTCTCCCATGGAGAAAAACTTCAATGAGAGTCCAAAAGCTTGAACATCGTCGGGTTTATAATACCCATTTATAAAAGCCAGATACACATCCCCTACAATATTCCGAAGCCAGGGGGTGTACGTAAATGAAACACCAAAATCATCCTTGGCAAAAGCTAATGCAGACCCATTATGGTGCAAGCTATTGGGCGTTCCACTGAGTGCAACCCCCGCATCTCCAAGTCCACCCGATCGAGCATCAGGTGTAATCGAAAGAAAGGGAACGGCTGTGAAGACGGGGTTCGGGCAGGGTTGGTCGGTTCCTGAAATCACCCAACTATCCGTGGCTAAACTATATTCACATTGAGCATGTAGGTCTGATGAACACCAAGATAGAAACAGTACAAAAATGGAGATACCAATACGTCGCATAAGTTTAATTTAGTTCTAGAGTCACAAATATATGATATTGCTATGTAAAAGTGCAGACTATATTTTTATCAACTTTAAAACTGGACTATGTAGTACATCCGATGAACTATTTTTTTCTATTCTTATGCGAGCATAATAGGTCCCGCTCGGGAGATATTGATTTCTTGATCGAGGGCGCCATTCTATGCAAGGAATTTCGCTACTCTCTAGTAAAAAGCCAATGGGAACTTCATCCACTCTTTGTCCAGACGAATTAAAGACCTCAAGGAATCCATTATACTTACCTACCGATAGTTGCGATTTTAAGCGAACACAAATTCTTTCTTTAAAGGGATTGGGGTAGGCAGTAACATCAAATAATTCTGCTTCTTCCTGGTCGATAACAAAGAACTCTATTTCTGCTTCACCTTCCAAGCCCAGTATATTCCATGCTCTTACTTTTAGTGTGTGATATCCGGGACTCAATTGGCTGAGCGGATAAAAGATCGTTCCAGCCCTCGAATCTTCTACATCCGGCTCATAAAAACTATTGAGTACGATGGGTTCATTCGTATTTTCATCTAATATCGCCACCATCTCTTTACCGAGGCCATTATTACTCAGATTTATGCCCAGCGAATCAAATAACCTTACATACATCATCGGGTTTGGCCCAACGCGTTCCCCATTTTCAAACATGTCATTTTCCAGATATAAATCTACGACAGGAGGAGAAGGGGATAAAACGGTATCTGCTGGTAGCCCTCCTATTAAAAAATTGGTGTAGGCTCCTTTGGCATCCTCCTGGTCGGGACTATTCGAAGTGGCAAAATACTGTATTTTCCCCTCGTCAATCTCTTCATTTATGGATTTGGGGACAACCATGGTAAACTCGAATTGACCTGCCACTACAGGTGTTTTTCCTTTCCATAATATATTTTCCTGAGTGTTAAATGAGCGGACTTGCGAGTCGGAGCTTTGCCCGAGAGTTTTATTCTGAGTAACTTTATCGAATAGGGTGGGAGAAAGTGTACCATTATAATCCGCAACGGGTAGACCACTCATATCAGCCACATATCCCTGAACAGTAACTTTTTCTAAAGGTCGAATGGTGTCGGTGTACAATTGAGCGTTATTTCTATTGAAAGAAGTAGTAATAATTTGATAGCGCGGAAGAAGAATACGCATCGTTGGGTCACCTAATAAGGTGTATTTCCTGGCATTAGCCCGCAGTGTATCTTGACTATTGGCGTTTTTAGCGCGTGAGAGTACTTTACCAATCGGGATGAAACCATCTTCATCTTTTTCAAACAGTCTTTCAAATGTTGAGGCTGTCAGTCGACGGTTTGAACTGGAATATACCGGGCGCGATGTAGTAAATAAGGCTATAGCTCCACCTGATCCTTTATTGATTAGTAACTCTCCTGTAGACTCCAGCGCAGGTTGATCATAGGTTCCAAAGGTACAGGTGGCTGTAATGAATAGGGGCAGTTGATCACTATTGGTCCATGATTGGATGTGATCGTTTGTTAAAACACGTTCAGAGGACCATCCGTAAGGACCTCCATGTCCAAGATAGTTGACGACTAGAGCCCCCCTTTGAATAGCTTGGTTCAGCTTGGCTGTAGCATCCGGAAATCGGATCCCGCTCGCGCCATTGGTACGCTCATAAGCATCAAAATAAATTTTCTCGATGATAAGGCTAGAGTCTTTTCGCACATCTTCAGCAATGTTATCGCCGTCTCGCAGATGTATATTATTGTCACCATCATCAGTTAAAAAAACAAAGCGATTTTGCCAGTCCCCTCTGGCTGATCTTTTTGTTTCGTAACGTATAATTTTATCAACCATGGTGTAAGCCTCATCGAGGTTTCTAGCAGGTAATCGACCCACATTTAGGGTCAGCGACCCTACTAAATCTCCTCCTTGCCCGGGGCGAATAAGCGCAAAAAAATCATCAGTCGGGTAGCCACGAATAGGATGGTAAGATTCTTCAGTTTGATAAGTAGGGACCAGATTATAATTCGGGTAATTTTTATTGATATGGCGGTAATCGAAAGATGCCGCTCCAAAAAGCAGCAAATACTCGAGATTCTCATCTTTTTCGTAAAGATATCGGGCAAAATCTCGAATGGCTGACGGATCTGTTTTTCCGCCGCTAAATTCGTTATAAATGGCCTGGATTTCCGCTTTTTCTATACTCATTTGAGAATATTCAGATCGATGTGCGATCCATCGATCGACAGCAGGTTCGAGGAAGTCGGCATAGACAACCAGACATTTTGGAACATCTATAGTTTTAAGGTTTTGATTAGAGACTTCATTTGTAAATTTGGGGAGAGGGTAATCCTGATTTGGATCTAAAGCCGCGTACCGCAAGGGTGTGCCTGTGCTGTTATCCTGAAATCTCACCTGATTATTTGCTATGGAAACCGGAACGGTGTAATAATCTGGAAAGTTGGAGATATTTATTATCTGAGTAGAAGGGCTTGAGCCCGAAAGCCTCAGTTCGGCTTCAAAAACGGATGGGGAAGGGGGCGTGGCAAAAAAAGTCGAGTTATTCTGCAGGTTTAATTCAGGAGTGAAATAATTGAATGTGATAAAATCAAGCCACGCTTGATCATTCCCGGAGCTCGGAAGAAATTCCAATAAAACCTGATCCAGTTGAGGTAAGGTGTAATCTACGACATCTTCCGCTGTTGATGCGACGAGATGTTCCGAATGACTGACATTTATACCACTTAAAGAATACATTGAGCTTTCACCATTAACCGTCAGCTGAAGTCGTGTGCTTCTGGAAGCTCTGGCAGCAAAATGAAAGGCAATGTGAGACGGGTGGTTTGTTGAAATTTCTTCAATTGGCCGCAACATATTTGTCAGGTCTTGCTGCCGGTTATTGGAAAAGGATTCTCCGAACCACCTTTGGCCTGTACCGTGATTTGATATTTTGAGATCCTGAAGATTGACCATTTCTCGCTCGTGATGCCGAATTCGTTGTATCTCGCGAACTGAAGACTGAGGTTCCGTGTCTGGGGCAACTTCGGTGAGAGCTGCGGATGCTATATCCGGACCGATTTGCACAAAAATGTAATTCGAAAAATCAAATGGATTGGTACGCTGTTCAATAATTCCTTCTGAGTTCATTTCGATATTGTCGGGACCGGGTGCATAAAACAATAGTTTGTCGCCGGGATCAAAGCTGCCATCTTCCATACCTAAATACCAACTAGGGACAGGAACGGGATCAAATGAACGCTCCACACTGTTTTTAGAGGGAACAACTCCTTCCCCGGAACTCAGAATGCGGATATGATTTGGGTTTAATTCACCAGCAGATATATTGAGACTGTTAACAAGATGAGCATGTGTCAATTGGTAAACGCCAGAATTGGGAATCTCAAGCCTATAAATTTTACCATTAGCCAAGTTGGAGGAAGTTGGAGCTACCTGAGCTAAACCTGCACTGCAAAAAGTGGAGAAAAAGAGTAAGATGAACAGTTTGGTATGACTCATTAGCTTTCGAATTTATTAATTATTTCAGAAGGTCCTTTACCTTTTTAAACGATATTTGATGTCAAAACGTTAAATATTTTATAAAATTACAGAACTCTACCTGTTTTTTTTCATCTTAGATATCTAAACACTGTGGACATTGCATAAACTTGAAGCCCTTAAGATACGAATTTCGCTGTTTCCCTTAATAACAGTGTGCCTTATTTTGTTCATGGGTTTAACAGTAACATTACATGGACAGGATCCTGTTTTTAGTCAATTCTATTTAGCGCCCACGCAATTGAACCCTGCATTTGTAGGTAACTCTCACGGTCCGAATTTTTCGCTTAATTATCGAAATCAGTGGCCTAATATGCCCAATGCGTATACCACATATGCCGCTTCTTACGATCAATTCTTTGAGAAATATAATAGCGGTTTTGGTTTTATAGCTATGGCCGACAATGCAGGAGATGGTATTCTGACCACAAATAAGATAGGCTTACAATACAGCTATAAGGCTCGAATAAATCAAAACTCCTATCTAAAAGGAGGGCTCGAAGTTTCATTCGTTCAAAATAACCTGGATTGGGAGAAGCTTATATTTTTTGATCAGTTAGATCCTGACTTTGGGTCCGTAACCCCCGGTGGAGGTACTATTCCAAGTTCTGAAGTCCCGCCGGAATCTCTTTCTGTTATTTACCCGGACATTTCTTTTGGACTAGCCATTTATTCACCGACGTATTATGGGGGGGTGGTTTTACATCACATGAATTCACCTCGAAATAATTTTTATGGTGATTCCAACCCTCTTCAATCCGGCTTGCCACTGAGGTGGACCCTTCATGGTGGGGCACAGTTTTCGGCATCTGGAGTGAATTATCGAGCCGGAGATGGGTTTTTATCACCCAACTTCATATACACCCGGCAGGCGGGCTTTAGTCAATTAAACTTAGGCCTTCACGCAGGAATTAGCGCCGTTTTTGGTGGAATCGCTTACAGACATTCTGGAAATATTCCCGATGCCATTATTTTTTCAGTGGGATTTCGAACAGGAAATCTCAGGATTGGATATTCTTTTGATTACACAGTTTCAGATCTGGGAATTAGTGTTGGCGGCGCGCATGAAATAGGAATACAGTATCGCATGGAAAGGAAGAAACAAGTAGATTATAATGACTGTTTTGGTCTTTTTCGGTAAATACATAGTAGGTCTGACAATCTTATTTTTGTAAGCCCGTTATAGATTTGATTTTGTAGTAAAAAATGAATTGCTATATTTGGAGTCCCTAAAAGTGTTGGAAGCATGAAATTAACCCGAATCACATTATTTGTAGCCCTAAGTTCTCTGCTCCTTTGGTCGAGCTGTAAAAAATCTGAGAGGTCGATGACCACCGGATGGAAATACAATGACGCCGAATGGGGTGGATATGAAAAACCTGATTTTGAAGAACAAGAAACAGGTCCAAACCTGGTACTTATACCCGGTGGAACATTTGCCATGGGTACTGTTCAAGAGGATGTTACTTACGAATGGGACAATCAGCCCCGTCGAGTAACAGTTTCTTCATTCTATATTGATCAAACCGAAGTTCCTAATATGGATTATCGGTTCTATACGCAGTGGACAAAGCGTCATTTTATAGATAAATATCCGGAAGTGTATTTTGACGCTCTACCTGACTCCCTTGTTTGGAGAGAAGAATTGTCATTTAATGATCCTTTAGTTTACAATTATTTCCGTTTTCCCGCATATAATGATTATCCGGTAGTTGGAGTGAGTTGGCATCAAGCTGAGTCATTCTGTAAGTGGAGATCAGACCGGGTGAATGAAACCATTATGATTGAGAAAGGAATTCTAAATCCTCCGGGTGAAGCTGGCGGAGATAGTTCTGATTTCTTTACTACCGAGGCCTATTATGCTGATCAGTATGAAGGAAATGTTCGAGCTAATTTAGAAGATGTTCGAACTGGAGGGGAACGAAAAGTAAGAAAAACTGATGGTATTCTCCTGCCGGAATATCGATTACCTACAGAAGCGGAATGGGAGTATGCCGCATTGGCTCTGGTTGGGAATCATAAAGTCGAAGATTCAGAAAATATTACTGATCGCCGGTTTTTCCCATGGGATGGATATACAGCACGATATCAGGTGCGTGATCGCTATCAAGGTAAAATGTTAGCTAACTTTAAAAGAGATGGTGGAGATTACATGGGAACTGCTGGCAATTTGAATGATAATGCTGCAATACCAGCACCAGTCAGATCTTTTTATCCCAATGATTTTGGATTGTTTAATATGGCTGGAAACGTTAGTGAGTGGGTATCAGATGTTTACCGACCATTAACAGCCGAAACCATTCGAGATGCTGAAAAGCATGATTTGAACCCTTTTCGCGGAAACGACTTTACAGTGCGTGTTCGTGATGAAGAAGGTAATTTGGTAGAGAAAGACTCTTTAGGCCGCATACCCCGCGAGCAGCAAAGTGAGGAGGATCTTAAGAATAGAAGAAACTACAGAAAAGCCAATTTGAAAGATTTTAGAGATGGTGATAGTGAAGAGGTTGTTTATGATACAGGGAATAATACCCTGATCAGTGATAGCTCTCGAGTCATCAAAGGAGGCTCTTGGGCAGATCGCCTATACTGGCTATCGCCGGGAACGCGTAGATTTTGGCATGAAGACAAGTCTTCAAGCACTATTGGGTTCCGCTGTGCTATGAACAGATTGGGATCGAATACCAATGGAGGAACAGCGGGTAATCAATTTAAATCTCGAGTGAGAAAAGTAGATAGGGGCCGATAATATTTTATTTTCTACAAAAAGGATCTGAGAAATCAGGTCCTTTTTTATTACATGATATTCTGAAATGACAATTCGCGAATTATACAAGCTATATCTGGCTCACCCCAAAGTCAGTAAAGACACTCGTGACAATTTAAAGGACGCAATTTACTTTAGTATTCGAGGGGAAAGGTATGACGGAAATACTTTTGCTAAGGCTGCTTTAGAAAAGGGTGCCGCATACGCTGTGGTTGATGATCTTTCGGTGGTGGATCCGGATGATTCACGTTATATCCATGTTGCAAATGCCCTAGATACCCTTCAGGAATTAGCAGCGTATCACAGGAGCCAATTTCAAGGGACCGTAATTGCAATCACCGGATCTAATGGAAAAACGACGACCAAGGAGTTAATGGCTCGAGTGTTGGAGCGGAAGTACACCGTATCTGCTACTCCTGGAAATTATAATAATCATATTGGTATTCCCTTAATGCTTTTGCAGACTGATGTTCATACTGAATTTGTCATCGTTGAAATGGGGGCTTCCAGGATTGGAGATATAGCTTCTTATTGTCAAATCGCAAGGCCCGATTATGGTTTGATTACTAATGTGGGTCAAGCTCATTTAGAAACTTTCGGCGGAGAAGAGGGGGTGCGGCAGGGGAAGGGAGAACTGTTTTCTTATATTTCTAATAATGGCAAACAAGTTTTCATTTGTGCAGATGAAAGCCATTTGCAGCAAATGGCAAGAAACCGTGAAGTGTCAAAACCCGTTCTTTAT
>Ga0209944_1000004_pt1 | contig 141911 bp, 121 predicted proteins | sample SalPonR1_C_D2_MG_FD_185701 | JGI IMG/M metagenome (GOLD analysis project Ga0209944, IMG submission 185701) | Salt pond soil microbial communities from South San Francisco under conditions of wetland restoration - Salt Pond MetaG R1_C_D2_MG... ...
CGGGCCTCCGCAGCATCCGTTGACGTTCTATGTAGAGACGTTGCATTGCAACGTCTTGGAGCGATCGGAGAGGCCTTACAGCCCGGCGGGTTTTTGCATCCTTTTTGGCCGTTCAAAAAGGATGAGAAAAAAGTAGGGATGAAGATCGCTTTAGCCCGAAAAGACCGGCCCTCAAAAAACTATAAAATAGGCTGATCCTATAGTTCACCCAATTTTTTATCGACAAACTCCGGAATCCAGCCCCCTAACCCCAATAAATTGGGAAAGGCCAGGCGGACCGACTTCGCTGGCGTAGAGCTTCGTCGGCCAAGGAATGAGCAATGTGTTGATTGTGTAGGATCTGGCAAGAAAAGGCATAAAGCACTACAAATTGCCCAAGCCATAAAAACCAAAGGACCTCTGTACACAAAAACAAGCCGAACAGCCTCAAGAAAAGTAAATCGAATCCAACACCAGTGATAGGCGGCGCGAGTCTTCGATGGTCTCTCTACAGGCAGGACAGTTAAGCGCACCGAATGGTACCGTGCCGTTAGGTACGGTATATGGGTAGAAACAAGTCAACCCAATATGATTGCGTGCCGTAGGTACGCTATATGATTCAATTAATTTTGAACAGAGAAAAAAAGATAAGTTGTGCCGCCTGCGGCGTCATTTCAGATCGCGAACCGCGATCTTCAACATGAAGCGGTTGGAGCGTCCGCGAGAATTATGACTCAAAAGGTTTTTGGCTGATTCCGGATCCCACACCGTGGGATCTGGTCTGGCGGCGGGCGATAGCGCGCCTGACAGATAGGGTCAAGCAAAAAGTAAAAAGGAGCATGTGGACGTGGCCACGCGCACCCCCTTATTGAGCGCAACATAAGCCCAAATCAAAATGCCATCCCTTCAAGTTTGTAATTTTTCGGGTTCATAAGCCCGAGCTCAAGCTCGGTGCTATTCTTCTATTCTATCACACTATTCTTTGAGGTCGGTAGAAACGAATATTAGTAAATCAAAATGACTTTTGGAACACGGCTTGCAATCCCTAGAAAACCTGTACAAGTCAAAATGGTGTCTAGAAATACCTAAAGTACCTGCACATACTTTGTTTGTAATCGAATTATACTATTTTTAGAATATGTTTGAATTTGCTGCCATCATAATTTTAGGCATCTTAGCTCAGTGGGTCGCTTGGCGTTTTAAGATTCCTGCTATTCTTCCACTCATATTAATAGGACTTTTAGTAGGTCCTATTGCCACTCTATATACAGTGGATGGCTCAAAATTCATTGAACCCGTTTGGAACGGTGAGGAGGGTTTATTCCCGGGGGAAAGCTTATACTATTTTGTTTCTCTTGCCATCGGTGTTATTCTTTTTGAAGGGGGACTAACACTAAAAAGAGGAGAAATTCTGAATGTGAGCAGCGTAATTGTAAAGCTCATTAGCATTGCTGTAATCATAACTTTTATAGGGGCCGGTGTGGCTGTTCACTTCATTTTTCAATTGTCCTGGAAAATATCCTTGCTGTTTTCTGCCTTAATTATAGTGACAGGGCCCACAGTCATAACGCCCATACTTAGGAATATTCCCCTCAAACGGGATATTTCAGCTATTTTGAAATGGGAAGGGATTTTAATAGATCCGATAGGAGCGTTGTTTGCTGTTTTGGTTTTTGAGTTTATCAATGCTAAAGCCGGGGCGGAATACACGTCCATTGCATTAAAGGACTTTGGTAAAGTGATTCTTTTCGGGTTTAGTTTTGGATTCACTTTCGCACATTCGTTAATATATTTAGTCAAAAACAAACTCGTCCCACATTTCCTGCTGAATGTTGTGACACTGGCTTCAGTTTTGGGTGTGTTCGTACTTGCTGACACTTTTGCCCATGAAAGTGGTTTATTGGCTGTGGTCGTTATGGGTATCATCATGGGTAATACGAATCTGCCAAATTTCAAAGACTTACTTTATTTTAAAGAGTCTCTCAGTGTATTATTGATTAGTATTTTATTTATTCTGTTGGCAGCCAATATCAATTACGAGGATCTGCTGCTGGTTTATAATCTCAAAACGCTCTACCTCTTTTTAATTATTGTCTTTATCATAAGGCCCGTCGGTGTACTCCTCAGCAGTATTAACTCCAACTTAAAACTCAACGAAAAGTTATTTATTAGCTGGGTAGGCCCTCGAGGTATTGTAGCGGCCGGTATTGCCTCTCTTTTTGGGATAAGGTTGGCTAATAAAGGGGTGCCAGATGCAGAGTATATAACTCCATTAGTATTTATGATCGTTCTCGGCACGGTTCTGTTCAACGCCACTACGGCCAGGCTTTTTGCCAAACTGGTTGGAGTATTCTTAAAGCATTCTGACGGTATTTTAATTGTGGGCTCTTCATCTTTTTCAAGAATTATTGCTAAATATTTAAATGAGAATGACCGCCACGTCGTTGTGGTAGATAACAACCAAAACAATGTGGAAGAAGCTAAAAAGATGGGATTAACCGCATTTGTTGCGGATATCTTTTCTGATGACTTACAGGACAATCTGGAATTAAGTGATATTGGCTACTTGATGGCCCTTACGGGAAATACAACCATCAACAAAAAGGCCATCGAAAACTTTCAGAAAGAACTTGGCGAAAATGGAGCGTTCCGAGTGATTTCCCCTGAAGAAATGAATGATCCGGAAAACAACCCTGAGGATGGTCTATTTTCACATACCGATGATTACATCAAATTGGTAAATTTGGCCCGTCGATATCCTGAGATTCATGAGTTTAAAATTAATTCTCAAGAACATTACAGCGGTATTATTGAGATCACGAAAGCCGATCCGGAGGTAATCCCTATTTTCATAAAGCATAGAGATAATTCACTGAATATTATTCCCTCCGAAAGTAAATATGTAGAGATTGATGCCGGAAGTAAATTAGTTTATATGGGTAGGGAAATCGACTCCTCAAATTCAAAAAAAATAATGGAGGAGGACTCCATCAAGAAAGATGAACAGCTTTCTTGAAACGATATCAATGATGAGGATTAAATCCCATGCTGGCATCGAGGGTAAACAAATTATAGATTAAGCATCTAGTTTTTGCTCCCACTCATAGTTCACATCTGTTTACATAGCTTTTCTATACAAATGTTATCACTTTGTGGTATCAGGCTGAATAGCAGGTTTTGCTTTGAAAAATTCCACGCCAGCTTCTTCAAAAGTACTGACTTCCATTTGGAGTGATTCGAAGCACAGCAAAAAAATATGCCACGCAACAAATAAGATAGCTTTATTCAGATCGTGAATATTTAGGTCGGTTCAGAGGTATAGATTGATTTGAATACAGCCAGGGTAAGATCTAGATTGCAACTAAGGCGCGATCCATGTCTTTGTCCATTCTGTTTCTTTTTTTCGAAAGCGAATCCGCAGATGTTCCGTTTGGTTTAGTTGCAGCACGTCGAATTCTTCTGGTCGGAATTCCAAGACCGTAAAGTATCGGTCATCCCACTCTGTAGACCAGGAATGCGCTTCCTTTGGGTGCTGAATTTCAGTGCCCGGCGCTAAGTTAGGGGTGTAAGCCCGTTTTCCCACACCCTGAACATGGCTCCATTGCTTCCGGGATATTTCATCATCGCGGTGCAGGGCTATTTCTCCCATACATCTTACTTGAACTTTCTTTCGCTCGTGGTAAAATAGCAACTGGGCCTGTGGGTGTGCCTGGAGGGCTCTTACTTTTTGAGTCCGGGAATCGGTATAGAGGAGAAACCTCAGGTCTTTTGTGACCTTACGCAAAACCACCCACCGTGCCTGTACCCCCTGATCCCCATATGTGCTAAGAGTAAGGAAACGAAAGGGATGTTTTTTGTCTAAAGCACCCCGATGTAACTCGTGTTTGACTGCTTGCCAGGCGTCCTCTTTGGATTGATCAAAATCAAGTAACATTTTCATCTTGTATTTGGTAGCTTCTTAAAGAAGCAAGAGGTACATACTCCAGAGTCTTTTCGTGCGTTGCTTCCAATAGCAAAGGAGGTGCAGTATCCTTTACATGCGCTTCTAACCAGCGTAAAACACATAAGCACCAATAGTCACCCGCTTTCAAGCCGGGAAAGTTCCATTTGGGTCTGGGGGTACTCAAGTCATTACCCTTAGATTTTGTAAAGTCTAGAAAATCCTGTGTCATCCGTGCGCATACTGTATGCGTCCCGTTATCCTTTGGTCCGGTGTTGCAACAACCGTCACGATAAAAACCGGTCATAGGATCGGTGCTACAGGATACTAATTTCTCACCTAAGACATTCTTGACTTCTTCCACTTTTTCTCTCTATTATTCATAGATTGAACCCCTGACCGCGCAAAGAGTTTAATAGAATATGAAAACGAAATCCTGCGCTACTTGTGCAACTGAACATCATGTAATGTACCGTATCCAGATTCAAAAGGGCAAGCAGTGGATTTTTGTTTGCGAAAGTTGCTGTAAAAAACATCAAGTAGGGGACTACTATCGATACGGGGGCACATGGAAGGGTACAAGGCATTAAGAATGATGATCAGGATTGGTGAAAAATGTAAATTTATCGTTGAGGTGTGGCATCTATTACAGTTTAATATTTAGCTCATACAATAAACAGGTAGAGGTTGTATAAAGAACAATTTTTTGCGATAGCGCTGCGAAAGGTGTCGCCGAAGGCGGCAGTGCGGCGCCCGATTTTGGCGGGCGTCGTACCGAACGCATGTGGAGCCTGAAGCATAGCGACCCGAGGTTCCGCCTTATGGCGGACCTCCGAGGGGATCGCCCTCATCATTAAAAAACAAGTCTTTTTTGGATAAAAGTTTATGGGTTCCGGCGCTGATAGATGGCTGAGTGCCCCATGCCTAAACGATGGAAAAAGTGCTGTAGGGAGACGCGCAGAACGCCGAGGCCATAAATGCTACTCCGGCGTAAATTGATGGAAGAGGCTTCGTCAAAATATTTTGTGGGGCAGCTGATTTCGCCGATGCGAAAATCGTGATAAATAACCTGAGACAGCATTTCATTGTCAAAGACAAAATCATCGGAATTCGCGGGGTAATTGATTTGTTCCAGGACCTGACGACTGAATGCGCGGTAGCCAGTATGATACTCGGAGAGTTTGTGATTTACAAGCAAGTTTTGGGTGAAGGTCAGCGCGCGGTTAGCGATGTACTTATAAATAGGCATGCCTCCCTGCAAGGCCCCCTTTCCGAGAATTCGGGAGGCGAGAACGACATCGTATAAATCATCTCCAATGAGGTTTACAATGGCGGGAATGAGTTTTGGCGTGTACTGGTAATCGGGGTGGACCATAATAATAATGTCCCCACCGATCTCCAGGGCTCGGTTGTAGAGAGACTTTTGATTGCCTCCGTAGCCTTTGTTTTCGGTATGTCGAATGATGTGTTGAATACCCAGCTCCTTTGCTACTTCCACAGTGTGATCCTTACTAAAGTCATCGCACAGAATAATCTCGTCCACGATATCCTTTGGGATTTCGGCGTAGGTTTGATGAAGGGTAAGGGCCGCATTGTATGCGGGAAGTACAGCCACTACTTTTTTGCCGTTATACATCGATGTGAGTTAGATAGAATTGTAAATCTAAGAAAAAAACACGTCGGCTTAGAACAACCTATTCTTCCTCGTCTCCGAGAAGGCCCTCTTGATGCAAAAAGTTGAACCACTTGATGATTTTTCGGATATCACCTACATTGACTTTGGTGTTGTCGAATTGAGGTAAGACATCTTCAAAATATTCAAACAGTACCTCAGGTTTATCCTTGTGCGGCGGTGGTGGATTATCCTCATACTGGTCCAGCATATTTCGAAATACTTTGCTTAGCGGCTCTGAGTCGACCATGGTATAAATGGAGATGGTGCCCAGTGGCGTAAATTGATGGCGCATAGCCGAATAAAAGCGCTTTTTTCCCGTGCTGATATCTTCGAGGACCAGGCCACTGCTTTTATTGTTGACCATTTTATACAGGCCGGATTTTCCTCCAACAGCAATAAATTCATCGATATTCATAGAAATGATTTTTTAATAATTGAGTAATTCTTGCATGCGATTGTGCAATTGGCTGCTAGCCATAAATTGATCTTCCAATCCTTTCGCAAAGGGGATAGGAGTATCCATAGACGCACAACGCGTAACCGGTGCGTCGAGATATTCAAAAAGCGACTCACCAATGCGAGCTGCAAGGTCGGCACCAAATCCGCCGGTAAGGGTGTCCTCATGCAAAACCATTACGCGGTGGCATTTTTTGACGGATGAAGCGATAGCATCCCAATCTAATGGAACCAGGGTTCGCAAGTCTATAATTTCTACATCAGCGGACTGTTCTTCTGACCATTCTCGAGCCCATTTTACACCCATTCCGTAGGTAATAATGACGGCTTCTTGCCCTTCGCGTATGAGCTGTGCTTTTCCAAAGGGGATGGTATAATAGCCTTTTGAGACATCTTCACTTACGGCTCTGTAGAGACCTTTATGCTCAAAGAACATGACCGGATTGGGATCTTCGATAGCCCGAAGCAACAATCCTTTGGCGTCAGCGGGACTGGAAGGGTATACCACCTTCAAGCCCGGGGTATGCGAAAACCAGGCTTCGTTGCTCTGGGAGTGAAAAGGCCCGGCACCTACCGTTCCTCCCGTTGGCATTCGAATGACAACATCAGCCGCTTGTCCCCAGCGGTAGTGAAGTTTTGCGAGGTTGTTTATGATTTGATTAAAGCCCACGGTGACAAAATCTGCAAACTGCATTTCAACCATAGTTTTATGGTTTTCCAGGCTCAGTCCGAGACCGGCGCCTATTATAGCACTTTCGCATAGGGGCGTATTGCGCACTCGTCCAGCCCCAAACTCCTCTAAAAAGCCATCTGTAATTTTAAATACTCCGCCGTAATCGGCTATGTCTTGCCCCATAAGCACGAGTTTGTCGTGTTTTCTCATCCCTTCCCGAAGCCCATCACTAATGGCATCTACAAGGCGCATGTTTTCTGTCTCTGTTCCGGGGCTTTGTTCTTTTGGCGTAAATGGCGCGTAGACATCGTTAATTTCTTTTTGGATAGAGGGCGTGGGGTCGGGTTCAGCAAAGCCCTTTTGAACGGCTGTTTCAATTTCGCCTTTTATGTTTTGCCGAATCTCGAGAATCTCATCGGCATCGAGAACCCCTTCTTCCAACAGGGCACCCTCAAAGCGCTTCAGGGGATCGCGCTGTTCCCAATAATCAAATAATTCTTGTGGCACATATTTTGTTCCCGAGGCCTCTTCATGACCCCTCATGCGGAAGGTATCGCACTCAATGAGCACCGGACGCGGATTTTCGCGCATGTGTTCAGCTTCCTGCCGAATTGTATCATAAACTTCCAGCACATTATTGCCATCAATGCGCAAGCCTTTCATGCCATAGCCTTTTGCCCGGTCGACCAAATGCTCGCAAACATATTGTTCTTGAGTGGGCGTGGACAGTCCATACCCGTTATTTTCAATAATGAAGATGACGGGTAGGCTCCATACAGCCGCAACATTGAGGGCTTCATGAAATTCGCCTTCACTGGTGCCGCCTTCGCCTGTGAAGGCGAGAACAACACGTTTTTTATCTTGTAAAGTGTGGGCAAGCGCTACGCCGTTGGCCAACGATAGTTGCGGTCCCAGATGGCTGATCATGCCTACGATATGGTCAGATGGAGAGCCAAAGTGAAAGGAGCGGTCCCGGCCTTGTGTATATCCTGTGACTTTGCCTTGCCACTGAGCGATGAGCCTCGAAAGGGGTAGCTTACGCGTAGTAAAGACGCCCAAGTTTCGGTGCATGGTAAAGATATATTCGTCCTCTTTTAAGGCTAGTGTGCAGCCTACAGATATAGCCTCCTGTCCAATGCCGGAAAACCACTTGCTGATTTTTCCTTGTCTCAGGAGCTTCAACATTTTTTCTTCGACCATACGCGGAAAAAGCAAACCCCTGTGAAAAGTTTTGAGCTCTTCGTGCGATCTGTTTCTAAGTTGAAAATCCATGGCGATGTTTGTAGTCATAGGGACCGGTTTGAACGACAAATATAGAATTGTAAAGAAATCTTTTCTCTTTTTCAAGCATAAATCAGTGTATTCTATGTTGCTTGATGGAAAATGGGAAAACTTACGGGTCGGGTTTAGACTCGGGAGGGGGTTGGCCAGGGTGGAAAAGTTGTGATAACACCTCATGAGACTTCGGCACTTGAAATTGGTCAATATGATAGCGAAAAAAGAGAATGAGTGCATCCAATAGCCGTTGTCTAGCATATCGATCAACGATTGGTGCGCGCGTATCGTGATGAAGGTGACAGCCCAATTGCCAAAAAGTGTGGGCATCCGCATCGCTAATGACATTGTGATGTGAGGGTAAGTCGGACGTGAAAGTACCTTGCCTCAAATCGAAATAGTCGGGCTTGACTTCAGTATGAAATTCGGGTCCGAAACCCAAATGCTGTGAGAGGTCCAACATAAACTCTAAAGGCACCCACGACAGCCTTTCTGTGCGTTGGTCAAGACGTTTAATGTAACCCATAAGAAATTGGTAAGAGCTTTCATGGGCCGAATAAGCTCGAAATGCACTGCGGCCAACATCGATCAAAAACAGAAGTAAGCTGCTTTTGACAATTGAAAAAGGAACAGATTGAAGGCGATAGCCGGCCTGGGCCTCTTTCAGGCGGTGCATGTTGGCTCCGGGCTTAAAATACAAGACCACCGATACAGGAGTGCCGGTCTTTAGTAAAGCTGCATGTGCGCGTCCGCGTTTAGAACGGAGCCCACTGGCGATAACAGCGACCGATCCTTCTTCAGCAGTGAGCAATTCAGCAATCACACTGCTTTCCCCGTAGCGGGTAGTCCGAATAACAATGCCTTGCATTTCTCGCATATAGAATCTATTATGGGACAAAGGTACGACCTAAATTTTCTTCTTTCGGACGATCGCAAGCTCAGCCTTTTCGCTGATTATAAATTGTAACAAGTTCTCATTGCGGGCTAGGCGCTATTACTCTAAGCTCCCCAAATGCATATGTGGACAAGCAGATTCCGCATCAAGGGCGGAAGGAAGTTGGCTATTTTGTTAGGTAAGGCCGGTTGTTCTATTAGGTCTTTACAGCACCGGGGGTAGGGGGTGCCAACGGAATTGGCCCAACAAAGTGCTGCTTCGCTACCGGGTTTAACTCCTAAAAGGGAAATGAAAAAATCACTGGCATTGTTTATATTAGAGATCTATGGAAACACTACGACTTCTCGCTCTGCAATACGATATGGTTTGGGAAGACAAGGAAAAGAACAAAAAAACAGTCGAACGCATATTAGCGGATGCGCCAAAAGCGGACGTAATTCTTTTGCCGGAAATGTTTGATACGGGTTTTACAATGAATCCCGGGCAGGTCGCAGAGACGGCTGAGGGAAAAACCTTGGATTGGGCAAAAGGGATTGCCGAGAAATACGATGCTATTGTTTTGGGGTCCTGGCCGGTTCGGGCTGAGAATAATTTCTTCAACCGCCTCTATGGAGTGTGGCCTAATGGTGATTATGATTTCTACGATAAACGTTATTTGTTTTCTTATGGTGGTGAAGACAAAGTCTATGACCGCGGCGGTAGGCAAGTGATATTTGAATATAAGGGGTGGCGCATTCAGCCCTTTATCTGTTACGACCTACGTTTTCCAGTTTGGCTTCGCAATACCCAGTCTGCAGATTTATACCTGATTCCAGCCAACTGGCCCGACACACGCATTTCTCACTGGTCGACTTTATTGAGAGCGCGTGCTATCGAAAACCAAGTGTATCTGGCAGGGGTCAACCGGATTGGATCTGCTCCCAATGGATTGCGTTATAATGGGGGTTCGGCGGTTATAAGTTATACCGGAGAAACAATGACTGAAATCTTTGAGGAAGAAAAGGTGCTTTATGCAGAATTGCATCGGTCCGATTTACAAGCCTTCCGAAAAAAGTTTCCCTTTTTAGCCGATCGAGACGGTTTCGAGTATAAATAAAAAAGGAGAGCACCCTGTTTAGACAGAGTGATCTCCATATTTTCTGAACCGAATTAGCATCGGATTCAGCTTGCGTTGGAAGCGCTATGCATCCCAATGACGACTTAAAGAATAAAAGCGCTGCCTGAAATAGGAAAAAAAGCAAAAAACTTAATATATTACAAATAATTACAATATGTTTGTATAAAGTTATTTCGGTTTATGGTTTTCAACATTCGATACTTACCAGTACTTCTACTATTATTTTTTGTAGCCTGTGGTCCTCGAACCACTCAAAAAATTAGCAAGCGCGGATCCAGCTCTAGCTCTGTGGAGTCTGTAAATAGTCAGTTGGCCTCCATTGCAAAACAATACGAAGGGGCGAAATACAAATACGGGGCAGAGGGCCCCAGGTCTTTTGATTGCTCCGGCTTTACGCGCTTTGTGTATGCCAAAGTTGGGGTTCAATTACCCAGGCGATCCGTAGATCAGGCGCAATATGGAAAAAAAATAGCGCTCAAACACGTACAGTCTGGAGATTTGCTGGTGTTGAAAAAGGGGAGGAAGGTGCAGCATGTAGGTATTGTCGTAAACGCGAAAAATGATGCCCTTTGGGTTACTCACGCCAGCACCTCTCGTGGGGTAATTACCGAAAACATGAGTTCCTCGCCATACTGGAAACCTAGAATCAGGTATGCGCGCCGCGTTCTCCCTTAAAAAATTCCTATCTTTGCGCATCATTTAAAACGGTATATCCGTGGATTAACATTATATACCCCATCAAGGGGCCAAAATCATTTTATCATGGCAAATATCATTCTCTTCGGTCCTCCGGGATCTGGAAAAGGAACGCAGGCATTGAAATTAGCAGAAAAGTATGACTTGATGCATATTTCCACTGGGGATATGTTTCGATACGAGTTGAAGAACGAAACTCCGCTAGGCAAAAAAGCTAAGGAATATATGAATCAGGGGCAACTGGTTCCGGATGAGATTACCATAGAGATGCTTAAAAATAAAGTGAAGTCAAATCAAGATGTGAAGGGGTTTATCCTGGACGGGTTCCCCCGGACAGTGCCACAAGCTGAGGCACTGGATCAATTGATGAAAAGCTTAAACATGTCCCTTGAGGGTCTGATTGCACTAAGTGTAGAAAAGGAAGAGATTATAGCTCGCCTTTTAGAGCGAGGCAAAACTTCCGGACGAAAGGATGATCAGAATGAAGAGGTTATTTCAGATCGCATTCAAGTTTACCTTGAAGAAACAAAACCGGTGTTCGAATATTATGAAAACAAAGACAAAGCCTATACCGTCAATGGAATGGGTGAAGTTGATGAAATTTTCGAACGCTTATCCGCGGTAATCGAAGAACTGTAAATCTCCAGCCTCATGGCCAGTCAGAATTTTGTTGATTACGTTAAGATTAACTGCCGATCGGGTAGTGGTGGCGCAGGCTCTGCGCATTTGCGACGTGAGAAATTCGTTCCCAAAGGAGGACCTGATGGGGGTGACGGTGGCAGAGGCGGACACATTGTTTTGCGCGGCAACGAACAGCTCTGGACACTGCTGCATCTCAAGTACCGCAAACACATTATAGCAGATAAAGGAGAGCCCGGAGGGCGATCCAGAAAATCGGGTAAGGGCGGGGAAGATCAGATTTTAGAGGTGCCGCTGGGAACCGTAATCAAGGACTTTGAGTCGGGCAACGTCCTGTTTGAGATTACAGACCACGGCGAAGAAAAAATTCTATTACCCGGAGGTCGCGGAGGTCTCGGCAATGTACATTTTAAAACTTCTACCCGTCAGACCCCTCGATTTGCGCAACCCGGAGAACCCGGACAAGAGCAATGGTTTTTATTTGAACTTAAAGTCTTGGCTGATGTGGGCTTAGTGGGTCTTCCCAACGCAGGAAAGTCAACACTCCTTTCTATATTGAGCGCCGCTGAGCCGCGTATAGCAGATTACCCATTCACCACCCTGGTGCCACAACTCGGAATAGTAAGCTATCGCGATGGCAAATCATTTGTAATGGCGGATATTCCCGGGATCATAAAAGGTGCCCATGAAGGAAAAGGTTTAGGCCACCGATTTTTGAAACACATCGAGCGTAATAGCGTCCTTTTATTTATGATTTCATGCGAGTCCGACGATATTAAATCGGAATTTCAGGTCTTACTTTCTGAATTGAGTTCATTCAATCCGGAACTTTTAGATAAACCGCGACTGTTAGCTATTACGAAAGCCGATATGTTAGATGCGGAAATGCAGGAGCAGATGGAAGAAGAGCTCCCATCTGATATAGATACGCTTTTTATTTCTTCAATTGCTGAGAAAAACCTCATGGAATTGAAAGATGTATTGTGGAAAAAGCTTCACGAAGAGTTTTCAGAAACACCTTCGGAGTAGTCACCTTTTTATCACCTGTAAAACCTATTTATTATGTTTTCTCACCGCTTACCGTCACTTTTGATCTTAATCTTGAGCTTTATATTCTTTATTCCCCAATCCGAAGCTCAGATACTAAATCGACTGAAGCGCAAGGCCGACCAAGTCGCTGAAAAGATTATAGAAGATGAGTTCGACAAAGCGCTGGCTAAGAAAGTCGATGAAGAATTTGAAAAAGACTCTACGCAGCGGCATGGAGGAGAGTACGGAGGATATAACCGCACCGAATCTGCCCTTGCTGATGCGATCGCCGGGGGTTATATGGATAAGTTTGATGTTTCCCATGTTGAATTGCCGGCTGCATATGAATTTGATCTCACCATCCAATATGAAATAACAACTGAAGATGAAGATCCTGTATATATGGCCTTTATCATACCCCCAACCGATTCAAAATACATGGGGTTTCGGACCGATTCAGAGTCGGATGACTTTCAGTATATGGTCTGGGATCTAGAGCGAAATGTCTTTGTGATGTATCAGAACCAGGATGGTCAGAAAACCCTGATGAAACTACCGAATTTTGCCAGCATAGCACAAGCTGATATGGAGAATGAAATGGAGGCTACTGACATGCGGGTAGAAAAAACAGGAGAAAAGAAGAAAATTTTGGGCTATACCTGCCGGAAGTATATCATGGAAAACGATGAATATTATACCGAGGCCTGGATTGCGCGCGACTTTCCATATTCCTATGATCAATTTGCGGGATTGGTGTCCACACAGGTTAAAACACCGGGTTACAGCACGATATCTGAAGAAAAAGGATATGCGCTGGAGATGCTTTCCCGTGAGAAAAAGGATAAGGCCGAGACCACTGTCATGAAGGTAATCGACATTGATGAGACCGGATTTAAAATAGACAACAGCGAATACAAGGCGACTCGTTAGTGGTAGGGTCAACCCCCAATTTTTAATTATTATTTGGGCATCACCCCGAGGCTCCGCCGATGGGCGTAGCTCGAGGGTCGCTGCGCTTCGGGCTCCACCTGCGTTCGGTCCCCACGGAGGTGGGGACGCCTTCGGCCCCTTCGCATCGCTGATGCGAACAGCGGGGCAGTATTTACCAATTCGGTTTTTATTTGGTAATACTCTAAGCTGACAAAAGATGGGATTAATCAGTGTTAAGTACTACTTAAAATCCATATTATCCCTTTAACCTGCGTTTTATATACGAAAAAAAAGCCCCGATGTTTATGACATCGAGGCTTTTACTATTTTGCAATTCGCATTAAGGAGAATTCTTATTCTCCCTGACCTAATGAATAGGCGCGTTTACCATCAAACTCACAGAGGTTTTCCGTTTTAATGATATCCAGTCCTTTATCTAATATTCGACCCTGGAGATCTAAAATCTGTCGAGATTTAACCTCACCGCCGGATTTAGACACGAAACGACATCTTTGGTGATCTGTAATATACGTCCGAGGCAATTCTCCGGGATAGGCTTTTACACCTCTATTTGTGACCATTTTGAAGCGGAAGTCATCGCCAGTTGCCTGTTCCAACTTCTTCGTCATATCGTGAAACTCTTCCTTTGTAGCCTGAATAAATACATCCACGCCTACATAGATTTTATCTTTGGGGAAGCTAGGATTAATCTTAACTTCAATATGTGGATCAAATCCCTCGTAATTGACTTGTCGCAAGTGGCTTGGTTTTTTACCCAGTCGCTCTAGTACAGCTTCCGTAAATTCGGCTGTATTGACAAGCTTTTTACTGCTATCTTTTTTGTAGATATCTCCGGTATGAATACCCTCCTCAAGCGTACAACGCCATGCATTTTCAACTTTTTCAGCTACCTCGGTCTGGCCAAGATGCAATAGCATACGGCAGGCTCCCAATAATAAACCGGAAGGATTCGCAATGCCTTGTCCCGCAATATCAGGTGCTGACCCATGAACTGCTTCAAACATAGAAAAATCGTCTCCGATGTTCTCTGAACCCCCTAAGCCTACAGAACCGGTAATTTCCGCGGCAATGTCTGAGATAATATCACCGTATAAATTAGGAGCTACGATCACATCGAAATCTGTGGGTCTGGACGCAATTCGAGCAGCACCTATATCAATGATATAGTGCTCTGAGTCAATATCCGGATATTCTTTAGCCACTTCATTAAATACGCTGTGGAAAAGGCCGTCAGTAATTTTCATGATATTGTCCTTAGTCATGCAAGTGACTTTGCGGCGGCCACAGCTTTTAGCGTATTCAAACGCATATCGGATTATCTTTTCTGACCCACCCTTGGTAATCAGTTTCAAACACTGATGTACATCTGGTGTCTGTTGATGCTCGATACCGGCGTACAGATCTTCTTCATTCTCACGAACTATAGTAATATCTACATCCGGATGCACCGCGTTTACATAAGGAGAAAAAGAAATGCAAGGTCTCACACTGGCATAAAGGCCTAAGGACTTTCGCAGGGTTACATTTAGTGATTTATACCCTCCACCTTGTGGGGTGGTAATGGGGGCTTTTAGTAATACTTTGTTTTTGTGAATTACATCCCAGGCTTCGGGTGGAATACCCGATGAATGTCCTGCCTTGAATACATCTTCACCAATTTTTATCTCGTCAATATCGAGCTGCGCGCCGGCAGCTTTAATAATTTTAAGGGTAGCTTTCATTATTTCTGGCCCGATGCCATCACCGTAAGCGACTGTAATGTTCTTCTTCATATGTTCGAGTTTAAAATTTTAAGTGTTTGACAGTCATAGACTGATTAATAAGTTGTTTTAGTGAGTCGATACCAATTTGAAGGTGGTCATCCACGAAATTACGCGTCACCTCTTCATCACTTTCGTCTGTTTTCACACCTTCGGGAATCATCGGAATATCGGAAACGAGTAATAAAGCGCCGGCCGGAATGGAGTTGGCAAAAGCCACACTAAAAATAGTGGTGGTCTCCATATCAATGGCCATGGCTCGAACTTCTCTCAAATACGATTTGAATTTTTCATCGTGCTCCCATACCCGCCGGTTTGTCGTGTAAACAGTTCCTGTCCAATAATCCCGTCCGTAATCGCGGATGGTCGTCGAGACAGCTTTTTGAAGAGCAAAAGAAGGTAAGGCGGGCACTTCTGGTGGAAAATAGTCATTAGATGTTCCTTCCCCGCGAATGCCTGCAATAGGGAGAATCAGGTCTCCGACACTATTTTTTTTCTTAAGTCCACCACATTTCCCTAAAAACAAGCAGGCTTTAGGTTCAACGGCCAAAAGTAAATCTAAAATAGTGGCTGCATTGGCACTACCCATTCCAAAATTAATAATAGTAATTCCGTCGGCAGTGGCACATTGCATATTTCGACCTCGAATGGGCACATTGTGCCACTCGGCAAATTTGCGCACATAATTGCTGAAATTGACAAGCAGGATATATTCTCCAAACTCATCGAGCTCCATGCCCGTGTACCTCGGGAGCCAATCTTCAACAATTTCTTCTCTAGATATCATACATTAATAATAGTCATATTCAACTTGTCATAAAAAAGATCTGATATAAAAAAAGGCTATGCAGAGCATAACCTCATCCTGTGCATACCGAGTATAAATACTCGATACCCACCTCAAAGTAAAATCAGAACTTTAACCTCTGTATTAGAGGATTGTGAAGAAATTGTTATACTTCACAATTAAAAGTAGACCCGCCAGGACTCGAACCTGGGACGACAGGACCAAAACCTGCTGTGTTACCAACTACACCACGGGTCTATGTTCAGCGCCACAAAGATAAAACAAGTTCAACAATAAAAAAAGACTATTATAGTTTTTTCCCCAACCGCCGCAAAAGAAGGGGTATGATCAAAACATCAGCCGCCAGGGCGCTTACTAGTGTTACAGCAATAAGCCAACCTACTGTGCGCGTCGGTGGATGTGCTGAGAAAAATAAGATCATAAAGCCAGCAAATAAAATAATGGAAGTGAGTAAGATGGCTTTCCCCGTTTCCGTAAAGGTAATTTGCAAAGCAGTTTCTTGATCTAAACCTTTATTTCGCGCGAGTTTGTATTTGCTTAAAAAATGGATGGTATCATCGACGGCGATCCCAAACACCACGGCAAAAATAATCGCAATACCTGCCTCCAGCTCGGTTCCGGTAAAGCCTAGTAATGCTCCGGCCATCACCAGAGGAACGATATTGGGCACCAAGGCAATAAATAACATGGAGCCCGACCGAAAAAGCAAAGCCATGATCAAACTGACAATGCCTACCGCCAGCAGTAAGCCCGAGAGTAAGCTCGATCGAACATATTCTGCATTTTTATCTAAAATGACACCGGTACCTGTAGCTTTAAATGACAATTGGGCTTTCTCGGCACGCGGCTCAAACCAATCTCGAATATGAGCCTGCGCGGCTTTTACGCTATCGGCTCCGATATCTTGAATCGTTGAGCTGACGCGTGCTTTTTTGGCATTGCGACCGATCAGGTTCTGAGTAGCCATCTGCACGGGGAGACGGTTTAGTTGATCTACATAGTCTTCATAGACCTGCCGGGATGGTGGGAAGGCGAAACTATCAACCTGATTTTGATTTTCGTACATGTGAAGGAAAGAAAAAATCTCAGCTGGTCCGGTCACTCGCTGAATGTAATCCAATCCTTTGAGATATGACTCCAAATCGGAAATGGCTTTCATTTTCTCATAGTCCCAAATCTCACCCTCGTCTTCTACCTCAATAGCATACTCGTAAGGTCGATAGCCACCAAAGATGCGTTCAAAATAAGTGAAGTCTTCCGTAATTTTGTAACCTTCCGGCAGGTTATCTGTAATATTGTAATTCGTACTAACCAGCGAAATGCCCCACAATGCAATAGCCAAACCCACGGGTAAACTCCACCAAATCCATTTCGAACGGCGGAGGGTAAACTGATAGACAGCTTTGAGTTTTTGAGACCACCAGTCGTCTACTCTACCCTGTTTTCGCAGGGCTGAATGATCATAAAAACTGAGCCAGGCAGAGGTGAAAAATATAACTGTAATATAGGCGATCATCACGCCCACGGCAGCATTAAAGCCAAACTCCTGAATGGAGGTAATGCGACTGTAACTCAAGGAGGCAAATCCTATGGCCGTAGTAATGGAGGTTAGAAAGGTTGCTAAGCCGATTTCCTGAATGGTAATAAAAAGCGCGCGCTTTCGACTTTTATCGCGTGCACCTTCATCGAGGTATTTACTCATGATATGAATTACATCCGATGTGCCGACTATAATCATGATGATCGGAAATAGGGCCGCCATAACCGAAAGACTTCGACCCGTCCAGGCCAAATACCCAAAAAAGAGAAAAAGGGTAACTAAAATGGAAGTCAGGGAAATCAAAATACCAGCCCGTTTTCGAAACAGAAAAAACATCACAATAGCAATAAGGCCCGCAGCAATGACAGAGGATTTTCCAACTTCCCAGATTTGCATATCGACCAACTCTGTGGTAATATAAGCACGACCCAGGGTGCGGACGGGTTGCGGAGCGTAGCCCTCTAGCAGCGGATCCAATTCAGCACGCAGTTCTCTGGCTTGCTCAATCGTAAGGTTATCTGTTGTTTTTACAAAAACAATCAAGTCTGTTCCTGATTCAGAAATGAGCTTCCCGGAAAAGCGGGGATCCTTTGGGAGCTGTTTTGATGCTTGAACTAACTGCGTAGAGTCCGACCAATCTAAAACGGGAATAGGTACAGGCCCAAAAGGAGTCTTGCGCGGAAATTTCAGTTGGGTAAGCGACTGCACTTGTTGAACATAAGGCATGGTCTTTATTGCACGGGCAACACTATCGACGCGCTTCAGAAAGTCTGATTCAAATATATCCGGCTGTCGCTCAAAGGCCAACAGTAAAAAGTTATCGTCCGTTTCAAAGTCCTCAACAAAGTCCATAAAGAACTCTAAGTCCTCATCTTCATTGGGAAAAAACTGCTCAAAACTAAAGTTAAACTTTAAGCGAGGGATGCCGGCAGCAGAGAGTACAAATAGGAATATGAAAAGACCGATAAAGACCTTTCGCAATTTCCAGAATTGATTAAACCAGTTAGGATAATCCTGTGGGTGCATATAATATTTTAACTAAAACACGTATAAACGGTATTCAAACAACTTGATCTGCGGATTGATTAACCGATGCCCGTTTTCTTTTCGTGAAAAAAATCGATGAGCTAAGGTGGAAATCAGAAATGCTTTGAATTTTCATCCTTTAATAGAATAATCCAATAGATTTGTAGCGTCACATTAAAAAACAGCTTGCTTTTTTATTTCTCAAATAAAATAAGAGTCCAAATAAAAGAAACTTATTGACTCATTTAGTAATAAAAAATTAGCCATTATTCGTACATTAGCAAAAATATAAATTAAAGGTATGCGCAAATATAAAATTGAGATCAAATGGGCGTTTATCTTCATGGCAGCTATGCTGCTTTGGATGGTAATAGAGCGCGCTGTTGGTTTGCACAATGAGCATATCGACAAACATCAGTATTTGACCAATCTATTTGCTATTCCAGCTATTGTAGTTTATGTCTTGGCGCTTTTAGAAAAGCGTAAAAAATTCTACAATGGTACGATGACTTACATGCAAGGCTTTGCGTCTGGGCTTATAATTACTCTTATTGTTGCTTTATTTAGTCCCTTTTTGCAATGGATTATTTCGACCATTATCACTCCCGATTATTTTAATAACGTGATTGCCCATTCGGTTGAGACAGGCTTTTTTAAGACACAAAAAGAGGCTGAAGATTATTTCAACTTATCCAATTATATGGTTCAGAGTGTAGTTGGAGCCCTGATCATGGGTGTAGTCACCACAGCGATAGTCGCCATATTTACGCGTCGCAGTGCATAAGTTTAAGAGCTTTCCGCAGTGTATATGTATCATTTCAGCTAACTAAAGGCTTCATCAACGTATCACTACTATCTAGGTGGCCAGGGTTACCAATTTGAAAACATTAGGATAGGTATTTAGCGACAATGGGCATACGTCGACCCATGCCAAAGGCTTTCGTACTGACGCGCAAAACCGGTGCAGTCTGATGTCGCTTAAACTCATTGATGTTTACCAGACGAACTACCCGACGGACAATTTTCTCGTCAAACCCTTGTCGAATGATCATTTGGGGGTCTCGCTGTCGCTCAATGTATTGATACAGAATCCGATCCAGCAAATCGTATTCCGGCAGGCTATCGGTATCTTTTTGGTCGGGTCTTAGTTCAGCGGAAGGAGGTTTGTCGATAATATTTTGAGGTATGATTTCTGCATCCTGATTGATCCATTTTGCTAGTGCAAACACCTCCGTTTTGTACACATCCCCGAGAATGGAAAGGCCACCGGCTAAATCCCCATAAAGTGTTCCGTATCCCACTGCCATCTCACTTTTATTGGTTGTATTTAAAAGGATGTGACCAAATTTATTGGATAGCGCCATGAGCATCAGCCCGCGACAGCGACTTTGCATATTTTCTTCTGCAATATCGAAAGGGCGGTTTTCAAAGAGGGGATGTAATTGCTGCACAAAAGCATCATAGGGCTTATGAATGGGCACGATATCGTATTTTATGCCTAAGTTTTTGGCCAGTTCCTCAGAGTCGGATACCGAATGGTCTGAAGAAAACCGAGAGGGCATTAAGAGCACCCGGACATTATCCACGCCCAGGGCCTCGGCGGCCAACACGGTAGTAAGAGCACTATCAATCCCGCCCGACAAACCTATAATAGCGCTGGAGAACCCAAGCTTTTGGAAATAGTCCCGAATGCCGCATAACAAGGCATCGTGCACCAAGGCCATTTTTTGCTTAGGTCGTTCGTGATCTCTGGGGGCCTTTATTATTTCCTCCAGATCATAGACCGAAAGTGCTTCCTTGAAGTAAGGCATTTCATCATAGACGCGGCCCTGTGCGTCTAAAACGGCGGAGCCGCCATCAAATATGAGCTCGGTCTGAGCCCCGACATGATTGATATATAGCAGCGGCGTCTTATAGCGTTTCGCATTGGATTTTAAGATGTCCATGCGGGTTTGGGCTTGCTCAAAAGAAAAAGGAGAGGCACTCAAATTCAATATAACGTCCGGATTTTGATCCTGTAGGACATCCAATGGGCGAACGGTGTACATAGGATCGAACTCCTCTTCAGACAAGTCGCCCGTAGGAACATCCCAAATATCTTCACAAATGGTAAGAGCTATTCGATATCCGTTCCATTCAATGACCTCAAAAGAAGTGGCCGGTTCAAAATATCGATACTCATCAAAGACATCATAAGTAGGTAGTAAGGCTTTTTCCCGCCGTGCGATGACTTTGCCTTCGTGTAAAAACCAGCCCGCATTGAAAAGTGCTTTTCCCTCGGGTATGGGGTTGCGAGCGGGCGCGCCCACCACCACGGCAATTCCGCGCGCAGCATCTGCCAGGACGTTAATTACTTTGTTACACTCGTCCAAAAAGCCATCAAACTCTAAAAAGTCTCGTGGCGGGTAACCGCAAACCGCCAATTCGGCAAAACAAACAATATCAGCACCTTGGGTTTTGGCGGCTTCAATCTGAGCCAACATTTTGCGCTGGTTGGATTCAAAGTGACCAATATGGTAGTTGATTTGGGCGAGTGCTATTTTCATGGGCGCTTGATCTTTTCTGCTTTCAAAGATAAGGATTTATGTGGGTGGAGTGTGGACTGTTTCACCTCATTTTAACGTCAATTCCAAACCCGTGGTTTTTCCCTCCAAACAAAATGTAGTACCAGCAGACTGAACCCTGTCCAGATAAAGGCTGGAAGAACGGGCAAGGCTGAGCCTAACCAGGCAGGTGCCGGTGTCGAAAAGGTAAGGTACATGAGCAGTGCTTCCCCAGAGATGAGGGCTATGGTGCAGGCTCGAGGAGAAATCTTTGGCAAATAAAACACGGCTACAATTACGGGAAATAACAGTGCGCTGCCAGAGAAGGTGACCGTTACAATTGTGAAAATACTGGCGGGGCGCAACCAGGCCAAAATGAGCCCAACGAAGGCCAGTCCGACGAGAAGAATGCGGGCGACGCGAACTTGTTGTAAAGAGTCTGCTTGAGGGCGTATATATCGGACGTAAACATCTCGCGTGCCAATACTTGTGATAGCAATCAAAATGCTATCTACCGTACTCATAAAAGCTGCTAAGGCACCCGTCAAAATGAGGGCTGTAAATACACTTGGCGTGTATTGAGATAAAAGCATGGGTAATACGCGATCTATTTCCTTTTCGCCCAGGGCTGGAAAGTCTATGTGTCCCAAAACGCCGATCGTAACGGGTACGATAAAAAGCAGCGGCGGAATGAGGGTGTAAATAACTGTACTTTTCTTAAAGGTGCTGATATTTCGCCCCATGAGAAAACGCATAAAAATTTGAGGAAAGGCGGGAAGACAGCAACTCCACAAAATTAAAAAACTTATCCACCGGACAGGGGTAAAAAATCCATTTGCACGGGCATCAAATAGGGCAGGGCGCTCGGTAAATAATTGCTCATTTAAGGCAGTAATTCCGCCCATGTTGTGAGTCAAAACCACAAAGGCCACCAACATCAGGGTGAGCATGATCACTCCATTCTTTATATCCATGACTACAATGCTGCGCATGCCGCCAATCAGCACATAGACTACGATAAAGAGCGTCATGAGTAAAATACCCCAGCCATATGTTATTTGTCCGTTGGTGATCGCCTCCAGAATGAGGCCGCCACCTATGGCCTGGACAGCCAGGAAAGGGATCATGAATACACACATGAAAATCATGAATACCAAAGCCAGCGTATCACTGCCTGTTTCACCGCGCATCATTTCCACTGGGGTGATATAGCCTTTCTCCTTACCCAGGCGCCAGGCCTTATTGCCCACGACATAAAAGGTAAGCGCAGCAAAAGAGGTGCCGAAAGACATCATGGCATAGTAGCCATAGCCGAGTTCATAAGCTTTTCCGGCAAATCCCAGAAAGAAAAATGCACTAAAATTCGTAGCGATTAAAGTGAAGAAAAGTGCCGCTGTCCGTAAATTTCGATTGGACAAGAAGAAGCCTTCTATAGAAGGATCGGATTTTTGCCCATACCGATAGCCTAAGAATAGAGTGAGGCCCAGATAAGTTAGTAATATCAGGTATTCCATCTAGCTTTCCTCGTTTTCATCTTCCCAGTACCAACGGGTGAATGCCCAGACGGCGGCTGTAAAGCCCAAATGAATGCCTGCAAATGGAAAAACCCAGGAGGGAAAGCCCCACATGGCCGGCCGGGGCGAGGCCCAAACCATCAGATAGGCTGTAGCGATTACCGCAAAGGCCGTAAACACAAAAATCCAAAGCCAGGTCTGCTTTCTCATAGTATATATCCCAGTCCGAACAAAATAACAAATAACAAGCTGACAAAGGCCATTTCCCTCAAAAGGGGATCAATTTTCTTTGGATCGCTGTATCGAAATAAAAGATACCCTATGCGTACACAAAAGGGTATTACACCTAAAAAGTACCAATTCCCACCGTTAACAGTGAGGGTATAAATCGCCGCACAGGCTAGACCAGCAATAAGTAAAAGGAGGTGATAAATACGTGCACCCTGAGCACCCAAATAAACGGCTAGTGTGTTTTTACCTGCTGCTCGATCTGATGAAATATCGCGAACATTATTTATGTTGAGGACAGCGACAGCAAAAAATCCGCAAGAGCTGGCCGGCCAGAGTAAACTCCAGCTCCCGGTATGGACTTGTAAAAAATAGGTACCTAGCACGCCCACCCAGCCGAAAAACAAAAAGACAAAAAAATCACCTAAGCCGTGGTATCCATAAGGGCGTTTGCCCAGGGTGTATTGAACGGCGGCCCATATCGCTACCAGACCGACTCCCAGGAAAGCTAAAGAAACCTTCAAACTGGGTCGCGCTGCCAGGATTAAGGAGATACCGGAGAAGAAAGCGAGTAATCCCACCACCCAGATGGCACGCTTCATAGATTCAGGGGAAATCAACCCCAGCTGCACTGTACGCGCCGGACCGAGCCTATTCTCACTATCTGCACCTTTTGTGAAATCACCCAGATCATTGGCCAGGTTGCTCAAAAGCTGTAATAAGACTGCCGTTAAAACCGCCAGACCCAGAACAATAGAATCAAAGGCGCCGGTATTGTATGCCAATACGCCCCCCATACCAATACAGGCAGCTGCCAGCGGAAAAGCGCGCGGGCGAGAAGCTTGTAACCAATACGATGCACGGGGTTTACTCATACCGAATAGTCACATAATACAGACTTCCGATCATTGGAGCCCCATAAATAGTAATGTATTCCTGGCGGAAGACATTGCTGGCCCCTACCTTAAGTGTCGTGCGCCAGTCGGGGATGCGGTAACTGACTGCTACATCTGATGTGTTGAACGCCGGAATTAAGGCCTCACCAAAATTGCTGAAATAGTTGTACGAGCCATTGTATCTGAAGTTATAATGGGCGCCCCAGCGTTCTCGTTTACCTAAGCGTTTCGCTGAAACATTCGCGTTGACCCGATGCTCGGGGATGTTAAACTGCAAACTGCGCAAAAACGCATCCTTAGCAGCCTGCTCATCTTCTACGCCTTCGGGCGGGCTGAAATCCGGACTGTCATAGTCATTCCAGTCGTAAGAGACCCCAACGGACAACTTGGAATTGACCACATAGTCCAAGCCTATTCCAGCTCCATATCCGACTACGGTTTCCGATCGGTTTTGGCGAATCCCAAAGATTTGGAAGTCCTCGGGGTTTACTTCCGGACGGAAAAAGATGAGTGGGCGATTAATGAAGTTGCGATACTGCGTACCGTAAGCGCTGGCATCGATATACAAGCGGTTGTTTATATGCGTTCTATAGCCCAACTCTAAACTACTGTTTTGCTCGGGCTGTAAAGGTTGGAAGCCGCGACCATCTGCCTCTATAATGTCTAGCATATTATACTCTGTGCCGCTAACACCTCGATAAACAAAATTCTCTAGCGATCGCCGTGCCGAACCGATATTGGTAAAAGTTGAGGTTAGCTGTAGCCGGAAGAATCCTTCCTGAATACTCGGATTGCGAAATCCGGTCAGGTAAGAGGCGCGAAAGATATGATCACGCTCTGCCCCGGCCTTAAGCACGGCGGTAATCCGCGGTGACCAATTTAACTGGTAATCCGTTTGCTTATCGGCGCGCAAGGCGGCAGTCAATCGGAGGCGTTCATCTATAAATTCACGGGATGCTTGTGCATATCCTGCCATATTATTGACGATAATGGGCTCACCAAAGCCTAAAGGTCCGTCATTGTAGAAGGCGCCGTTACTATTGACGCGAATGCGCCGATAGTTAAAGCCGACCTGTAACTTGAAAGGCAGCTGATCTTCAAAATCGTAATCGAGATCTAAATTCGTATAGCTGGAAAAGTCAACGGCCTGTGATCCTGCCGTGATAGCGGAGTTCTGACCGGAATAGTCCGTATTTCGTGCACTGGCGCCCAGCGCAGCCTGAAAATCTTGTAAGTTAAACTCAGCGCCGCCGGGCATGAAGCGATCGGCGAATTGTCTCGCATCGCGCAAAGAGCCGGTGCGACTGTACTCGTCCTGAAAATCAGCGGCCCAGGCCTCATTTGGCCGCAGTGCTTGCTGTACAGCGTCGGCCGCATTGGCTGCTGACCACGAGCCGCGGAAGTTGTTGAGCTTATGTCGATAGATACGCCCGGTAAAGCCTTTGTAACTGGCGCGCACTAAATGTAGACGCTGTAAATAGTCAAATTGCGGAAAGGTAGAGCTGGACCGGATGAGCCAGTCGCTAAAAGAGTGCTTATAGGTATACTCCAGCTCCATGTCTTTTATGGGGCGGTAGAATAAGGAAAAGCTCCCGCGAAAGGACTCCATCTCATTGTTTTGAATGTCCGGTAGGGTGAAAATATCTTTTTCGGTAATACCGGTTCGCGTCAAAGGCGCCCCCATAATATTCAAGGTATCATTGCCGGGGCCAACCAGGAAATTGACGCCGGGCACCACACCTACACCATTACCGTATTCATTACCCAAACTGTGGACGCCATCATGGGCAATAAAGCCGTCGGCCGGCGGAGCGTCGGGAAAGTTTTCGCGATTATCGAAGTTGCCGGGCGCAATGCGATGACTTTGATCGTCTCCGATCCAGTCGTGAAACTTTCGATAACTGAGATCCATTTTGAAAGCGACTTTGTCAGACATGATATGCGCTACGCGAAAGTCCTGCTCAAAATAGGGGTTTGTCCCCGCTGCATCCTGCACAGTCACTCCACTTTTGGTTTGCATACTTACGCCCGGGAAGTCAAAGGGGTTTTTCGATTGGAAACGCAATACGCCATTGAAGGCATCAGATCCATAAAGTGCTGAGGCGGCACCGTGGACCAACTCCACAGAAGCGATATCCAAATCCGATACGCCCATGGTATTAGCGATGGCCAATCCGATGGGATTTGTCATGTCAAAACCATCCAACTGCTGCTTAAACCGAAAATTACCGGGATCGGAGAAACCTCGGGTATTATAAGAAGGTAGGGATAAGCTCGATTTTTGTGCTTGAATGCCGCGCATGGATTCAATGGATTCATAAGCATTGACACCACCCATTTGCTTCAGGCGCGCACCAGATAGTTTGTAAATCGCCACAGGAGCTTCCATAATGCGCTCACCATATCGAGAGGCACTGACAACAATCTGGTCGAGGCTGCTCGCTACGGACTCCATTTGGATGTCGAGCTCTCCGTCCCCGGGGGACCATTCTACCTTCTCGTCAGCGTAGCCGATGGCGGACAATTGCAAGGTAATGGGCGGCTGCTCGCGAAAGGACAATTCAAATCTTCCATCAAGGGTAGTGGAGGTTCCCACATTTGTATTTATAATAGAAACGTTTACGCCCGGAATCCCATTGGGACCGTCCATCACGCGGCCTCGAATCACTCCTTGTGCGGATAAACCACAAAAAGTTCCCATTAATAGAAACCAAATAAAAATACGCATATCTAAATAAAATTTGTACAACAAATAAGATGCTGCAAAAAACGCAATAATTTAATGTCAAGACAAATTTATCCAGTTTTTGTTTGGTCGGTTGGCGCTGTAACAAAGGCAAAAATGGACGATTTTTACAAAGCCTTTACCTTTGGATTATATAGCTCAGGACGAGAGAGAGTTCCAACATTCGCTTTAAGGTGAAAATCCTTGTCAGATTTTAGATCGGTGAGGGACGGCCGTTTCTGCTCACAAACACAGCGACAATGGCGGTGATCATCAAGCCTGTTGCCGGGATGGCAAGGACAGACTGAATCATGTAGTTTTGAAATTCAAAATAATTAGCGGCTTCAATCGCCGTCATCCACTGTTCCTCAGTCATAGCGACGCGCATCTTTGATAAAAAGTCGGGCGTAAGATATCGCAAGCTGATATACTGAGTCGGAATGCTCAGCAAGGTGGCCGCAGCAGTAAGGCGCAAACCATCGATAAAGGCCGCACTGTAAGGATATATGCCTCCTTCTCTGTCCCGTCGATAGCGATACAAAGCGGCAAAGTAGATGAGAAATATGGGCACATATTTTACATTTGTCAAAACGACCCGATACTTGAGCAAGTCGTCATGCAGTCCGATCCAAGACTCCAGGGATAGCCAAATCAGGGTCAATAAGGCATAAGCGGCGCCCCATTTGATAGCAATATTCCAGGCTGATAGCTTCATATATTGAGTTGTAGTATCGAAGGTAAGGTTTCTCTGCCCTTTTTCCCCAAAGCATAGCCTTTCGGGCAGATGCATATGTTATTTTCTATGGTTTAAAAGGTCGTTTGTCGACTTACAGAGTAGGATTATAATAAACATGTGTGGCAAAAAGTTTTAAGGCCGTAAGCCTGTGTGAGCGCTGAGAGGGTGGCCCCAAACCCTTCGCCATTCCAGAAAGGAAGGGCGAAAAGGGTGCCGGGGAGATGCCGGCGGCCTCCCCGCTGGTCGTCGGCAGCCGATCCGCCGGGTGGCGGAGAGCACCCGACCATAGCGACCCCCAAAGCATTTGGGGGGCACACCCAAAAGAAAAATGGCATTATTTTTGATATTATTAATATAAATAATATGAAATGATCAATAGAATTCTATTTTTTTTATGTTTTTCAGCGATGAGTGGACTGTTTGCGCAGTCGGCACATGAAACATACATCGAGCAGTACAAAGAAATTGCCATTGAAGAGATGCATCGTACAGGCATCCCGGCGAGTATAAAAATGGCGCAGGCGATACTGGAATCGAATGCAGGGCGGTCGTATCTGGCCACTCAAGGGAACAATCATTTTGGGATCAAGTGCGGTAAGCAGTGGACCGGGGGGTCGGTGATGCGCAAGGATGACGACTATAAAAATGGTCGTTTAGTGCCCTCCTGTTTTCGGGCGTATCGCAATCCGGAGGAAAGTTTTGTAGCGCATTCAGAGTTTTTGCGAGATCCGCGAAAGAATCACAGATACGGATTTTTGTTTCGCCTGCAGCCGACCGATTACAAAGCCTGGGCGCGCGGACTGAAAAAGGCGGGCTATGCGACCAATCCCAAGTATCCCCAATTGCTCATTCAGCTTATTGAGCGCTATGGCCTACACCAATTTGATGGAATGGAGGCAGAGGATCCGGCTATGTTGGTACAGGAGGAATCCTATAGTCCGACTTTGCAACGCGTGAATGATGTGGAGTTTGTCTATGCGCGGCCCGATGAGCGACCTGTGGAGATCAGCATGGATTTTGGTGTGTCGCCCGATAAAATCGTAAAATATAATGAGGGCATTGAATCGCCCAATCAGAAGTTGAAGGCGGGTCGACGTGTGTTTTTACAGAAGAAGCGGCGTTCATTCCGCGGGGAGAAAAAATACCACTATGTTCGGGCCGGTGACGATATGTTTTCCATTGCGCAACAATACGGTGTGCGTGTAGAAAAGCTACTTAGTAAAAATAAGATGTCAGCAGGTGAAGAGCCCGCTGTGGGGGAGCAAATCCGATTGCGGGGTTTGTCGTGGTTTGAGTCCAGGCCCACCCTACGTTCTGAAAAAGAGACCATATTACCTGAGAAAACTGAGGAAAATTTGCCTGCCGACGATGATGTGCAGGCCTTACCCCAGGACGATGCCCTGTCCGAGCATTCCTCACCCCCCGAGCTGGAGGTGGAAGAAGTTAAGGACACGGTGGAACAGCCTCCGATCGCAGTAGCAGCCGACACGATACAAGAAGATACCGTTCACCATTCGCAAACAGCCCAAACGCTTGAGGCCTATGTGGTTCAGAAGGGGGACACCCTGTATAGCATTAGCCGAAAGTTTGGCTTGACGGTAGACGAGCTCAAGGAAAAAAATGCGCTGCAGGATAGTGGGATTCGCATCGGCGAAGAATTGCGCGTCCGCTAAGCAGTTTTGCCAGAATATGAGCTTGAATTTGAGGCGGCGGCTTTGGGGCCTGCCCCCAAAATTTTGGGGGCCGTTATGCTCCGGGGCTCGCACATGGCCGCCCGTCTCCGTCCTTGCTCTAAAGAGAAGGACTCCGCCGGATGTGCTCGGCCCCGAACGCGCACCACGCGATCGGGTCTGGCTTTGCCACCCCTGCGCAGCACTAGGCCGAAGACTTCTGTTGTTTTTCCCTATGAAACTTATCTGTATATTTGGACTAGCGTTTACACATGCGCTTTTGAACGTAATACACCGAAACACACAACCTAATATTGCTATGAGAAAATCGATTTTTGCCTTTCTGATTATGAGCCTGATTGCGGGCAGTGCCAGCCTGACAGCTCAGAGTTACGCCTTTGGATTTAAAGGCGGTGTCGGAGGCGGCATGCAACTGTTCAAAAACTTCAGTAATCGCAGCGTGCTGCTGACCTACCACGGATCCACCTTTATCGAAACAGCAGACGAAGAAAATGAATTTAGCCTATTTGCCCAGCTTGGATATCATCAGCGCGGCAGTCAGCGTGTATTTGGACAGGGCTTTACCATTGGTCGCGCCGTATCGCAGCGCGATGTATTTAATAATGCCTCTCTCGTGCTTGGCGCTCGACAGAAATTTCCATTTGGCAATGAGTATTCGCGGTTTTATTACGGAATTGGCATGCGTGGAGAATATACCATTTCGCAGGATAGCGACAATTTATCCCGAGAGGCCCAAGGTGTCGCTGTGCGCCGCTGGCTATGGGGCGTTACCTTTCAAACAGGGCTGGAGTGGGCATTTAGTGAGCATGTAGCGGGCATTTTGGAGCTTTCTATCCATCCCGACCTCTCTCGGCAGATGTTTATCCCCCAGCAGCGCCTGCAACCCATACCCGGTTCCGGATCTACGCAAACCCGCACAGTAAATGCCCAAAGCCCGACCAATGTGACAGTAGAGTTATCTATTGGTCTTCGGTTTTTACACAAGGTGGAGTACATCGATTAAATAACCCAAGCTGAATCGCGATGAGTGTATTTGAAACATATTTTCAATTGGGATGGGACCACATTTTAGACCCCGCCGGATTTGACCACATGCTATTTATTGTTACCCTTTGCGCTATGTACTCCTGGCGTAACGGTTGGCGCTTGATCCTCTTAGCTACAGCTTTTACGATAGGCCATTCTCTTACCCTCGCCCTCAGCGCGCTGGGCTGGGTCAATGTATCGGCCGACCTGATCGAGACGATCATTCCTATCACCATACTAGCCACAGCGATATACAACCTGTTTCAGGCAGGCGGCGAAACGAATTCCACGCTGGCCTGGCACTATACGCTGGCTTTGGGTTTTGGTCTGGTGCACGGTCTGGGTTTCAGCAATTTTTTTCGCGCGCTGCATCCCGAAAGCGATGGCATTGTATACGAACTATTTTCATTCAATATAGGCATTGAAGCCGGACAGATTCTCATCGTGCTCCTGTTTGTGGCCTTATATTTTGTTTTAGACAAAGTCTTTTTTATCCGCCGCCGCGACTGGACGATCTTCTGGTCCGGTTTGGGCGCGGGGATGTCTTTTTTTATGACTATTGGCTGGATTTAAGGGGGGGTGTGGCGTTTCATTTCGTTTACTACTGAAATTGCTTTTTGGATAGCTGAGGTAGGACAGGGTCTGACGCTAAAGCGTGACAAGTGGAGCGACATGACTGTGGCGGAATCACGCCAAAGGCGTGGTTGTGATTCAGATCCCCAAAATAAATACCACATCACCAATAAACAATCAATAACAGAGGTGCTCAAGCACCCCGTCTCTAATCAAAGACATCCAGTAATCAGATTAATCAGCGGTTCAGATCTTTAGGCCTGCGCGCTGCCACGCCCCCAATCTATCCTTTTTACTTTTGGCTTAATCCAAAAGTAACAAAAGATCAAGAACCCATCAAAGGTGATTTTGCCTTCGGCAAACCGCGGACGCTTTTTACCGCTCCATGCTTTTATCGCGGGTTTGTCCCTACTCCTTTTCCGTGCGGACCTTTATGTCATGTCAATATTCTCGTATCGTTATCTCGTTTCCCGATACCCGCGATCGCAATTCCGCTCTGCGCGCCGACTATCACTGGTGATGGGTTCGGTCCGCTTTTTTTGATTCTTAACGTCTGCAATGGTCAATTGAGCACTATTAATTTTGCGGCTCTGCCGTCCTATGGCTAGCAACTCGTGTGGCCCCAGCTTTTTTTAAAGTCAACTCTTACTTGAGAACACTTAGCAGGTTCCTTCTTGAGGATTCCCCTATAAAACATCTTCGCACTTGCTCACCGCGATGTGGCGAGCGGAGCGCAGCACAGAGCGCAGTCCAGGGGTCGAGGTGAGCTGGGGAAATATCCCCCAAATCTAATCTGTGGAATCCCTGTAATCCGTGTAATCTGTGATTCAGACCCCCAAAATAAACAAGAATACCGAAGCCAACATTCCCCAACCCAACCTGCTCAAGCTTAGCCGGATCCAATCTGTGAAATACCTATAATCCGTGTAATTTCACGCTAAAGCGTGACAGGTGGAGCGACCTGACTCTTGCGGAATCACGCCAAAGGCGTGGTCGTGATTCAGGCCCCCAACAGAAAGTAAACCAGACCTGACTTTGAATGCGTGCGATCGCGTCATTAATTTACCGAACCCCTGCAATACTTTATTTACCTCTTGCACTGGCGTGCTGCTCTTTAAGGGCTTGTTCGCATTGCAAACCCACTTATTTGTTCCTACTTTTGGGTCACTCAAAAAGTAACAATGAATGAGCGAGCCTGGCGCGCGGGAATTGAAAGAGCTGTAGCTTAGAGAAAAGAGGGTATTCATTATTGTTACCTTTTACGTTATTTACTCATGCTTTTTTCGGTTTAAGGCGCGGCATAATCCCTATAATACCCTACCTTTGTACACATGGATCAGAAATTATATATATATAATAGCTTAGAACGAAAGAAACAGCTTTTTGAGCCGATTACAGAAGGCCGTATTGGACTATACGTATGCGGACCTACCGTTTATAGCGATGTGCATCTCGGCAATTGTCGGACCTTCACCTCTTTCGATGTGATATACCGCTATTTGCAGCATATCGGATATAAGGTACGCTATGTGCGAAACATCACCGATGTGGGGCACCTGGAAGGCGATGCCGATTCGGGAGCGGAGGATAAAATATCCAAAAAAGCGCGTTTGGAGTCCCTCGAGCCTATGGAGATCGCTCAAAAATATACCCTGGGCTTTCACGATATGATGCGTATTTTCAATAACCTTTCCCCGGATATTGAGCCGCGCGCTACAGGGCACATTATCGAGCAAATTGATATGGTCCAGAAAATATTAGACAATGGCTATGGCTATGAAGTCAATGGCAGCGTATATTTCGATACGGAAAAATTTGCCAAAGAGGAAGACATCTACGGCAAACTCAGCGGACGCGTGGTAGAAGACTTATTGTCCGAAACGCGGGAGCTCAAAAATCAAAGCGAGAAACGCCATCCCTCAGATTTTGCCATATGGATTAATGCCGATCCCAGTCACCTGATGCAATGGAACTCGCCCTGGTCGCGCGGATTTCCGGGCTGGCACCTGGAGTGTTCTGCGATGAGCACCAAATACCTCGGAGAGACCTTTGATATTCACGCCGGCGGGAGCGACTTGAAATTTCCACATCACGAGAACGAAATCGCACAAAGCTTCGGCGCTTCCTCTTGTCAGCCGGCCAATTACTGGTTGCATGCCAACATGTTGCTCATGAACGGTCGCAAAATGTCAAAGAGCGACGGCAATACCATCACGCCCATGCAGCTTTTCACCGGAGAAAATGAACACATTTCAAAAGGCTACAGTCCAATGGCCGTTCGGTTTTTCATGTTGCAGTCGCACTATCGAAGCACTCTGGATTTGACCGATGAAGCACTATCAGGAGCCGAAAAAGGCTACCGTCGATTGATGGCCGCTTGTCAGGTTCTTGAACAGTTAGAGCCCATAAAAGATGGAGTAGACAGTGAGCACAATCAAGCCATTTTAAAAGGTATCGACGGGATGTACAAGGAAATGAACGACGACTTCAATACGCCAAAGACATTAGCGCGTATTTTTGAGTTGGTTCAGATCATCAACAAATTGCATGGAGGGCAGATCGGCAAGGATCAAATTGAAGCCGACACCTTGAAACGTTTACAGAGTGAGCTGCCCGCATTTGTGTTTAGTGTGATGGGCTTGAAAGACGAAACCACCGAGGAAGGAGAAGCCGAAATACTAGATCAGGTGATGCGTGTCGTTATAGAATTGCGGTCAAAAGCGCGGGCCGACAAGAACTACGAAATGGCCGATCTGATTCGCGATCGTCTGCAGGAGCGCAACATTGTATTAAAAGATAGTAAAGACGGCACCCAATGGAGCATAGAAAATTAATAAACGGGCTTTGGCTTTGTGTAGCAGCAGTGCTGCTCATCAGCTGTGCCGACGAGAAAGAACAGTCCAGCAGCGCGACCCCTTCAGAGGCCATGCAAATTCCCGATTTTTCAGCGGACTCTGCCTATGCCTACATTCAGGCGCAAGTGGACCTGGGTGCGCGCGTTCCCGGGACAGAGGCACATATTGCGGGCCGCGACTATTTGGAGGAGACACTCAAGCGATTTGGTGCACAGACTCAGGTACAGTCCTTTACGGCCACTCGTTTCGATGGTGTGGAGCTGAAAGGGTATAACGTCATAGGCAGTTTCCGTCCCGATGCGCCCGACCGCATTTTATTGTGTGCGCACTGGGACAGCCGATTTCAGGCAGAGCAGGAAGACAAGACAAAAGTCGTTCCTGGCGCGAACGACGGTGCCAGTGGTGTAGGCGTTTGGTTGGAAGTGGCCCGCCATTTAAAGGAATACGACCCCGGGATCGGTATTGATATTGTGTTTTTTGATTTAGAAGATCAAGGCACCTCGACGGGTAATCAGCCCGAAAGCTGGGCATTAGGTGCACAGCATTGGTCGCGACAGCCACACCGGCCGGCTTTTCGCTTCCGGATGGGGATTTTGCTCGACATGGTAGGAGCTGAGCATGCCACTTTTTACAAAGAAGGCTTTTCGCGCCGATATGCCGGGCAGTGGGTCGATCGCATCTGGGGTATTGCCGATCAGATGGGTTATGGGAATGTCTTTGTGGATCAACCCATGGGCGCGATCACCGACGACCACTACTTTGTTAATACCATAGCCGGTATTCCAACCTTAGATATCATCCACAAAGAGCAGGGCAGTGCGACCGGCTTTTTTGAGCACTGGCATACCACGCAAGACGACATGGACATTATAGACCGGCAGACCCTAAAAGCCGTCGGTCGCGTTGTGACCCAGTCTATTTTTGAAATTGCCCCGGAATGGCAATAATTTTGGCAAAAGCTTTGGCAAAAATGAAAAACCGTATATATTTGCGTTCGCTAAACAACACGGGCGATTAACTCAGTTGGTTTAGAGTGCCACCCTTACAAGGTGGAAGTCGTAGGTTCGAGTCCTACATTGCCCACTAGATAGCCCATCGACGACAAGTTGATGGGCTATTTTTATACCCTCTATTCAAGCAGTGATTTCAGGATTTTTAATGATGTTTTGGGCGATCCCCTCCTTTTGCCTGACGGCGCAGTCGGGGCGTTACGTTTCGGGCTATCGGTACTCGCAATGCTCGCACTGCCGCCGGGAGCGGCCCCCTCCACATCACTATCGCAATAGTCCGGGGAGAGTCAAAACTCCCGCTCCCCCTAAAATATTCAAAGCCGAAGACACGCGTTTTGCGAATGTGCCCATCTGGGATGTCATCCACATCGAGTACATGCTATGCATCTTTGCATCGATAGGTCCGGAACTCATTTTTGAAACCCCGGAACGGCCGGTTTCAATAGGGGAGTGTTGAAGCGGGGGAAAAGCCAAACAGTTCATCCCCAAAAATGCTTATATTAGTCTACAGAAATTATAGTATACAAAACCTGATGAACTCATATAAAAAAATAATCGAGAGGGCTCCAGACTAAAAGGTGTGGTGTATATACCAAATGGGGGGTGCACTTCGTGCTTTTGATGCGGATATAAGTAAGTTAGGCACAAACATAAATGAAAAAGGAAGTCAAAATTGAGCTATACGATAAAAAAGAAAAATCGACAGCAACAATGTATGTTGAGCAGTTGGCTGACAACAAGTTCAGAATGACTGACAATGACATTTGGAACTGCCGACTGACTTTAGATACAGAATTTGAAACCAGATTAAATAAGGACGGAAAACATGAAATTGTCAAAATCACCAAGGACTCCGATTTTATAACCAGACGATTTTTCCTCAACCCGAAGTATAAGGAATCTGAGTACAGAATGTTAGGTGATGAACTTGCAAAAAGAGGTGGGTTTTGGCAAGTTGACTTGGGAGGGATTGCAACTGTGAACATTCCGAAAGATTTTGAATATGACGTTGATCACGTAATGAAAGACTTGGACCTCAATTTGACGGAATTAGTTGATGAAGAAGAAAAAAGTAAAGCCAGTGACTAACATCACCTATACGCAGTGTGCCTTTCGGCACACTGCGACTAAGTCGGCCGTTAGCCAATTAGAAATAAAAACGAAAAATGAACGAATAAATGAAAAAGATATCATTGGTTTTATCGGGAGGAGGCGCAAGAGGAATTGCACATATAGGAGTTTTGGAAGCCTTAGAAAAGAAAGGGTTTGAAGTTCATTCTATAACAGGAACTTCTATGGGAGCAGTTGTTGGAGGAATTTATGCAGCTGGCAAAATAAAGGAATTTAAAAAATGGATTTTGGATCTCGATAAAAAGGACGTTTTTGAATTAGTGGATTTCACCCTTTTCAATAGTGGCTTTATTAAAGGAGACAAAGTTTTTGAAGAATTATCAATCTTTATCCAGGACATTCAAATTCAGAACTTACCCATTAATTTTTCTGCAACCGCTACGGATTTAATCAGTAGAAAGGAAGTCCTATTCACAGAAGGAAGTCTCTATAATGCAATGCGAGCTTCGATTGCAATTCCAAATATCATAACACCTATCAAAAAAGACGGCTCTATCCTTGTTGATGGGGGTGTCGTAAATAATATTCCTATCAATCATGCTCAACGAGTTGATAATGACCTTTTGGTAGCTGTTAATGTTAATGCAGACGTACCCCTACCTAAAATGGAGAAAAAGAAAGAAGAACAACAATCTTTCTATCAAAGCACAATTGATAAATTTAGCAAGAAATTGAGTGAATTATTCTCTGACGATGAGGATATTGATTTTAGTTATTTTGATATTATGAGCACCTCCTTTGAATTAATGAGGAATCAAATGGTTAAGTTTTCTCTTAGGGATAATCCACCTGATATTTTAATTGAAACATCGCGGAGTAGCTGTAATATTTACGATTTTTATAAAGCAGAGGAATTAGTAGAAATAGGGTATAACGCAACAATGTTAGCTATTGAAAATTATACAGATAAGTCATAAGGCTACTTTAATTGAGTAATAATAATTAATATTAACCTGCTACAATAATATGTATAAATCATTAGGTGGGGAATGCTTATTTGGAATTCATTACATCTTATAAACTTTGTAATGGTTGTGACAGGAAAGGGGTTTAAAATGGCCAACGCTTTATAGGCCAAGCCTTATGGTGCATATAAGAAAAGACAGTAAGAAAGATTTTAAGACAAGAAAATGGAAACGATCATAAGGAGGTGTTTACTTTAGCGACCGGCGAAGCAAGGAGCCGTCCCCCAAAAATTATTATATTAGTCTATACATAGCTTACAAATCCTGAGGAAGTCCTATAAAAACAGCATAATGAGCGCTTCCAGACTCTAAAATACGGTTTATATACCATGCAGGGATGAATTTCGTACTTTTGGAAACGGAGCAGTGGCTAGGCGCCGTTTCAATGGCGTTTAGCCATTGTTCGGGGGGATGCCGAAGGCATTTCCCCGAACTATATAGTAAGTTGTTAAAAATTAAGATGCTAAAATGAAAATCATTAAGACACATTCATTCTTCGTAATTTCGTTGGTTATTGCACTCCTTGCTTGCAATGAGGATATGGAAAGCATAATTAATCCAGTAACAGATTGTGAAACAAGTGATTTTTTCTGCGAGTTCGAATCAAGAAACTTTCAGATGGGGTTTACCACTTGGCCGTATGCTCCTTCAATTGAAGCTGTAAATAACACCTATTTATTTATAGGTAATAATGCTGACATCTACTCTGAGCATATTGATTCAGAAATTCCTTGGGATGCATGGATAAATGACTCGCCTTTGCCAACTGAATTTACTAACGAAATAACAGGAAAAGCCTCTAAGATAATCCCTAATATGAAACTGACCGTTTCAGTAAGTTTGTTGAATAGTTCAAGAAGTGAACTCGCATCTGATTTTAATGGAACAATACCTAATTATACAGAATTAAATGACGTCCACATTGAAGATGCTTATTTCAAGCATCTCAAATATATCACCAACCAATTAAATCCGGATTACCTTATTATAGCCATTGAAGTTAATGAACTACTAAAAAATGCGCCTGAAAAATGGAATGCATACAAATTACTAATGTCAAACATAAGAACAAGAGTAAAACAGGAGTTTCCTTCATTAATCATTTCCGAGTCGATTACATTGCATAACTTTTATCAACCAGATGTACCAGACCCAGCGGTATTTGTGGCAGAAGTCGCTGATTACGCGAATTCAATGGATTTTGCAACCATTAGTTTTTACCCTTTTTTTAAAGGATTGAAAACAAAAGAAAATTTTCAAGAGGCTTTTGATTTTTTACACGAAAAGATTGATAAACCCATAGCCTTTGCTGAAACAGGTCATTTGTCGGAAAATCTGTCGGTACAATCGTTTAATTTATTTATTTCAGGGAATCAATCTGAGCAGAAGGATTACTTAGAGTCCTTGATTATGAACGCGCAAAACCACGATTATGAATATATCATTTGGTGGACACATCGCGATTATGACGAATTATGGGCAACCTTTCCTGAAGCCGTCCAGGACTTAGGCAAAATATGGATTAGCACAGGAATAATTAATGAAGATGGGACAAAGAAAGATGCATACACAATTTGGGACATTGTTGCTAATAAATAACTTTTGCTAACAGGTTTAAGAAAGCATGGTGCCTTCAATGGTATCCGCAAGGTTCGTTTTTTTTGGCTTTCTTGGGTGGTGTTTTTTCTGTTGGGTTCAGAATCACCCAATACACGGATTATATGGATTACACGGATTTTAATGGGATATAATTGACCGCGGATAGAGGTCGAAGCCGAAAAGCCTCAAGAAAGGAGGACCGAACCCATCACCAGTGATATGCGGCGCGGTTTATCCGAATATTACCGTGCCTTCTGGTACGGTATATAGGTAGCAAAAGAAGAATAGTTAAATTTGCGTGCTGTAGGCCGTGCCCGCCGAAGCGAAGCCCAACGCAGTCGAAGGGTAACGATCAAAGATAGTGAGAAGGTCCAGCGCGCAGCCATCATGCAGTCGGGCATTAAGGTCGATAGGGAATCGCTCGGAGTGAGTTTAAGACATTTAGCAAAAACGGTTTGACTTAACTGCGTTCTAATCAAGTTTATGTGTTATGGTTTATAGTTATTCTTCTTCGTCATTTATTTCATTTAGTAATGGTTCAATTTCAGAATAGTCCTTAATTACTTTTACTGTAATCAATGCAAGAGGAATACCCACAACATTTCCAATCATACTAATAACTGTACTACCAATCAAATCATCAACTGTTTCAATTGGATAACGAAAATGAATTTGACCGATAATACTATTAGTAATCCAAAGTGCCCACCACCAACCTAAAAAACCTATTGAATATTCTTTTCTAAGTATCAAGCCTTTTCTTGTTAATATTCCTATTGTCTCGTGGTATAGTTCTTTCATTATTTGATAGGGTCTGTAGAGATGTATAATAGGAACAAACCAACTGCCTGCTGCCCAACCTTCAGAATGGGATAGGTTATTTACTTTCAAATGGAGATTAAAATATGCTCTTCTAAACCATTGAATAAAAGTTACAGCGGATATTACAAATGCAATCAAGTAAAAAGCAGCTACAATTTGCTCTCTTGTGTCATTGGCATATGCTGCCTCAATTGAAATTACTCCACCATTTTTCGCTGTTTGGAGTAAGTCATATTGGAAATAGCTAGAGATTAACATAATTATTTCTAAAACTAATACAACCCATATTAAGATGATGGCATTTTTCGCTCTCTGTACGTTTGGCTTTAACTTCTCCATATTATTCGCTTTAATGCTGTATATTTAAATTGCACACAAGGTCTGGGCGTTTCTATGTCCATCCGAATGAAAGATACTAAGGATTTAGGAATCCTGTCTTATATGCGCACGAGTACTAGTTCCGTGGCGACCGAAGGGAGGCATGAACGATTAACTTACTTACATTCGCACCTAAAGTAAGGAATATATACCCATTCCGTATATAACCAGCAACCGGGGGTGCGGCAAGTCATTCGATTCTGTTTTCTATAGTGGTTCATCAGAGGGAGGCCTTTTTTTATGTTTTGGGTTTTGACATGGGAATATACTTCCGTTGTTTTTGCTACTATTATGTTTCTTTCATTTCTGGATCGGTTCCGGAGGCACCCTTGAGGGTATTTACGAAATCCTTTATATCGCTCCAGTGGACTGATGGTGAACCCCTCGCACCTGGTGCAACTAAAGCATAGTGGAGAGATTTATCGAATTTTCATGTATCCTAGTTTTATGATTGATTTGATTCAAAATAAAATAGGTGATATTATAGCTGGGTGCAAAGAACATCAAGTGGAGTCGATTGCTTTGTTTGGATCAGCTGCAAAAAATGCCATGAATGATGACAGCGATATCGACCTTCTCGTTGAGTTTTCGGATGATATTGATGTTATGGACTACGCGGATAACTACTTTTCGTTGTTAAATCAGCTTCAAGAGATTCTAAATAGAAAAGTAGACCTTTTGTCTAGCAGATCACTTAAGAATCCCGTTCTAGGAGAGGAGGTCTACAAGTCAAAAGTAGATTTGTATGCAGCCTAAACTACTCAAATATATTTTAGATATTGAGAGCGTTATTGAGGAGATAGAATTTATAAAGCAGAAAACTCAAAATAACTTCAATAATTTTTCAGGTGATATTATTTTATAGAGGGCAGTAGAGCGAGATTTAGAAATCATCGGTGATGCGATTCGGAAAATACTTGAGATCAACCCAAGTATTCAAATTTCAGCCTCTAAGAATATTATTGGATTAAGAAATATTATTGCGCACGCTTATGATTCTGCTGAACCTGAGATGTTGTGGGGAATAATTCAAAGAAATATTCCGGTTTTAGCAGAAGAAATTCGGAAATTAAAAGGTGCATAACAGTACCTAAGAAAACATAAAAAGAGTGGTTTGTCTAGAGCCTCAAGGTTTTTCCATAGGATTTGTTTAAGGATACGTGCGAAAACTATCCTTTCGCCTGAATAACCATTTCATGCGAAACGGTCTAAATGTGAAATATGCGCGTAAGCTTCGTTATTCTTCAACCTTGTAGCTATGGGTTTGATCCTTTTTACTGTCATTAACACTAAATTCGCCATAGGCCCGGTTTTGAAGCTCTGCGTTGTTCGTAGCTAGTATAAACAAGGCATCGCCAAGCCGCCATTGAAACATGCCTTGTCTCTACTAACTCGTGAAATACATGAATTTCCCGCCCTGCGGGCCGAAGATCATTCAAATCATTGACCTGCAACATTTTATGTAGAAAGTACATGAAATACTCTTTCATTGCAATACTCAAATTTGGTTTTCGGATTTGAATTATTGAGAGGGTGAACCCTTTGCTAAGCTATTATACTCCAATATACATTATCAACAGACTTCTCTGTTTGCAACTAAGTTTATGAATAATGCGGGTTCACTTTCTCTTTTACTAAAATACATCCACATCCCCCGGACTAGCGATGTGGAGCCATCCCGCTGCGCCTTTAGGCGAGCGGGAGTCCGAATCACGCCTGAGGGGTGATGAAGGACCGATCCGCCAGCTGGCGGAGAGTGGCGAAACGTAGCGACCGCGCCTCGAGGTGCGCGAGCGCTCTCGAGGGCGGGGTAGGCCCCAAAAAATAGAAATTCAAAAGGGAAATATCGTACGAAAATATGCTATGATTTGGCCAGATGAGTAATCCAAAGGAAGTGGCGGGTATAAAGCGGACTGTGCCGACATGAAAAGTTGTCGATTGCGGGGAATTGATAAAATCCAATTCATTCAAAAATTAAAACGGATAGCCAATCGCAAAATTCAAAACGGGCTCGTCGTAATCGAAGCTCCAGCGCTCGCCTTTGGGAAGGGAGGGTGTTTTTAATGGTGCCGCCAAATCAAAGCGTATCACAAATCCCTGAACATCAAATCTAATGCCTATCCCAGCGCCAATTCCAAATTCGTCTATAAATTCTGAGGTGAATTTTCCTCCCGCTACGGATTCATTTTCTTTGGTGTTCCAAACATTTCCCGCATCGGCAAAAACTGCGCCTTTTACAAAAGATACAATGGGGAATCGGTATTCAATATTGGCTTCCAGCCTGATATTACCCGATTGATCAAAAAAGGAATTACTTTCTGCTTCAGGTGCATAGGTCCCCGGACCTAAATTTCTTATCCTAAATGCTCGCACACTATAAGGGCCACCGGAAAAATACTGTTTCGTAAAGGGCATAATTTCTGAATTGCCGTACGGAAGGCCAATGCCGGCAAATGCTCGTGTCACCAGTTTTTGATCTGACCCTAGCTTGAGGTGATAACTCACATCGATATCGGCTTTTGCATATTGCGCATATTCCAAACCTAAAAATGACTGTGGCCTTGAGCCGCCGTCGCTCAACAAGGAAAGGCCATTTCCGGCAATGTCTAAAGTGGAAGTAATTAAAAACTGATGGCTTTTTCTGGTCTCAGCCAGGCCATTGTAATTAAATGAATAGGTCATTCCTGCAATGAATTGCTGATTAAAACTGCTTCTCAAAAATGGGTTTTCTTCCAATATTTGCTCAAAGTCCGATGTGGTGTTGGCTAAATTCACATAGTTAATTGAAATGGGATTAAATTCGTGAGTCACAAATTTGTTGGCATTCCACACATAACCAAAATTTGCTAATACCGAAGCCAAGCTAAACAACTTACTTCTGGTTAAATAATCAACCCCCAAACTCATTTTCGTTTTCGGAATGGCATATTTAAACCAATTATCACTCAGCTTAAAGGGAAATAAAACCCGGGGATAAATAATTTCAGCATTGGCCCCTGCGAGTGTGCTACTCAAACCGGATTGATCGCCGGATGCAATTTGAAACTCATAGCCGCCTTTCAAGGACAAATTCAATAATTCGCCGCCATGGAAGAGATTTCTGTTTGTCAAGGTACCCGAAAGACTGGGGCCGGTAAAGTTATTGGATTTTGAAACGGCCTGTAGTTCAGCTCTAATGGATCGTTTATCCAAAGGGGCCAAAAAGATGGAAGCTTCCAGAATGCCCAGGCTGTCTGTGGTGAGCGAATCCACCTCATCATATTGAATATTGATAAATTTATAGGCACTCACCGAGCCCAACCGCCTGCTAGTCCTTTTTGATTTTCCCGGACTAAACCTTTCGCCCTCATTCAGTAAAATATAGGGCGATAAACGTTTGGGTTTAAAAAATTCTTCTTTCTGATAGAAGGTTTTATTGTTGAATTGTAAAGTGTCCTTATAGGTATACTCTTCTCCCATAACATAATTGGGATAGACATTGACTTTTGAGATTTTATAAGGAATGACCGATTTTTGTGGCACTTCATTTTTTAATCGAAGAAATAAATCGAAGCGTCTGGTTTTGTATTGATTGGTATCGGCTTCAAAAATCAAAAAGTCACTATTGAAATTATAATAGCCCCTTTCTTTGAGTTCGCCTTCAATGCGCTCTCGCTCCATTTTCAAGGCGTTTAAATCAAATCGCATTCCTGCTTTTAAGTTACTTGAAGGTTTTAACTCTTCCAACTCTTTATAAACAGCAAATGAATCTTTATCAATCTTAAATTTTTCTAATACATAAGGCTGGCCAAGTTTTATATTATAGGTAATTGCCGCTAGTTTTTTCTTCTCTTTTTCATGGACCCGGGAATTCACACTACTGTGGAAAAACCCTCTGTTTTCAAGGCGGTTTACAATCAGATGTTCCGTCTTTTCTCTTTTTAAAGTCGATAAATACACCGGTTTTTCACCTATGCGCTTGTTTAAAAATCTCATTAAGAACCCGGAGCTTTCTTTTTGACTTTTATAGTGCACTAAAAGTTTGAGTCGAGCCCCCAGTATCTTTGAATTGGGCTCCGGTCTCATCAGGCTTTCTATTTCATTTTGTATTGTTTTCATATTATCCACTGCAGAGTCGCTGCTCATTTCAATATGAGTTCCCGTATAAAGCAGTTCATTTTCCGGAATAAATTGCGTTACACTACAGGCTTGGATTATGCTAACAACCAAAAGCATCAACATCAATTGATGTTTTACATTACGGTGTATTTGATTATTACTCTTCATCATCCTCTTCGGCTTGCGTTTTCTCCAATTCCTCTTGAACTGATTTTGCAAACAATTCTTTATACTCATTAAACTCCCGCGAAAATGTAAGGGCTATTCCATTCACAATTACCTGGCCGTCTATGACATTTTCAAACTGATTTCGGCGAAAGCCTTTTAAACGAAGTCTCCCATTTTCTGTCAATAAATACTCAATACTCACATTGCCAATAATTGGATTTAATTCATTTGGGTTTTGACTGTTTCCCTGAACATCCACTTCACTCCCCACACTCACAATTAGCCTGTCGTTGAATAGCTTTTTCCGGGCTGTGATGTCCACCTGAGTTCTGTCTTGGGGCCCTTCTGCCTGGTAATCTGTATAACTGTCAATTCCAAAATCCAGCTCAACACCCGTTTCTCCCAATAGCTGATCTGAAAACATATTGAGTTGGTCTGACAGTGCCTCATTTAAGTTGTCCTGAGCAATTGCCATGGTTCCTCCTCCACTTCCATCACTGCCGGACTGGGGAAAGAATCGATTGAGTACCAATAAAGAGAAGACCTGTTTATTGAGTTCTGCTTCCTGCTGATTCAATTGTTGAATGCGGCCATATACTTGTCCGCCTACTGCGCCCTTTTCCCCTTCGGGCATATCGAGATTAAAGGTGAGCAAAGGTTCTGTAAGTTGGCCATCCACATTGAGATACACCAGAAAAGGCAGTTCTTGACGGTATCTATTATCCATTCCTACTCCACCTGAGGTCATTAAAGAAGCAGCCGAGGTTTCCACCCGATAAATAGCCCTTACATCAAGATTGGCATCAAAAGGATCCCCTGACCAGGAAACACTGCTTCCCGAGACAATTTCAAAACGTTTTTTTACCACATTGTATAAATTCATCTCAAAATGGCCTTTTTGCATAGTATATTTTCCGGTGAGTGTGGTTCTGCCGTTGGGTTCAATGCCGAATCTAAGGTCTGCGTCTCCGCCCACCCTCAGCTTATCGCCTGTGCGTTCATCAATAATTACGTTAAACACGGCATCTTCATGAACGGCAATGTTGGCATCAACGGCAAAACCTTTCGCCGTATATGATTCGGCTCTTTTTTGGGTGCGTACCTCGTCCGGATCTTCCCTGTCTACAAAAACAACAACACCATCACGCTCTTCTATTTCAAGTTCTGAGTCCATAAGAATATAAGTGATATCAGTCGCTGCACCTACCTTCAGGTTTACATTCAATCTAGGTAAGTCTAAATTGCCGGTAAGCCTCCCATCTACATCAAAAACTGCTGTACCATAAAAAAGCTCATTGTCGCCTTTGGTAGCGTTGAGTGCAGAAAAGTCTTTGGCATTAAATTGCAAATCAAATTCAGGATTGGTAAAGCTCTCTGCCAGTATGCTTCCCTTTACGACAAATTTATTTTCTCTCTCATCTAGAATTTTTAGCTTGTCTAAAAAGAGCCCTTCATTATTAATTTGCATCGTCTCATCTCTTAGCAAAAAACCTGCATTGAGCTTGGTAACGCGAAAACCGGCCTCTTTAAATTGAATGCTTCCCTCGTAGTTAGGTTCTGAAGTGGTGCCACCTATTTCCATCTCTCCAGTCAGGATTCCCTTTGTATCGGTTAATTCACCATCAGAAAAGCCTTCTATGGCACTCATTTTTAGTTCGTTTAAAACGAGATTCAGGTCTAGTTTTGCTTCTTCCTCGGCGGATTGATAACCGCCGGTGATATCGAGGTCAATATCGCCGCCATTTAAAACCAGGTTCAAATCATAGTTGTCCTCACTGACTTCTTTGGCATCGAGCGCCAAATTGCCAAGTGGGACTTTCATTACATTGAGTTCCTCAATTTGTAAATTTGCCAGTAAACCCGGACTTAAAAAGGGCTCTTCAACGATTACGTTTCCATTGAGTCTTCCGGTTGCTAGGGTTTCTTCAGGGTTTAGATAGTTCAGGAAATCTGAAAGCCTGAAGTTTTCAAAACGAACACCTAATTGCTCTTTTTCAGTTTCGAGTAGTGAGCTGCTCAATTCAAAAAGCTGGCTGTTTCTACTGATGGAAAAAGATGAAAAAACGAGCTGATTTTCCGTATATACCATTTCATTTTCCTGTGGAATTGACCATTCCTTTTTATTCAGCAATAGTTCTGAAGGCTTGATGTGAAAGCGAACGGTATCTGCTCGCCTACTCATTTCTGAATTGACCTGGACAATTTTCTCACCCTTGTACAAGGAATGGAAATCTAAAAACAGCTTTTGATCTACTATGCTTCCATTCAAAGCTGTTTTGCTAATGGCAACCGGACCGGATGTCAAACTTTGAAATCCAAAATCAAAATCAAAGCTTTCAAAATCTGAGTACACATCCAGGGTCAAACTATCCAGGACACTATCGTCATAATCAATATGTGGAGAGAAAATATTTACTGAAAGCGACTGGTTGGTTTCACTAAAATCCATCCGAAAGTCAATCTTGTCAAGCTCTTGTAAACGATCGATAAAAACACCACCAAGAATGGGTGCATTATGAAGTCTGCCATCCAGTTTGAGTTCTACCGGTTTTTGGGTGCTTTTATTTACAAAGGCTACAGGAGTTTCACTTAAAGAAGTATCTGAAAGATATTTTCGTAAGTGGTCTTGCAATGCCACGCTAAAATTCTCAGGATTGGCGTTAGAGCGCAATTTCAAATCGAGCATTTTATTGCTGATATCCACTGAGGTGGTGTCCGGTTGAACCAAAGCGTTGATATCTAAATCTCCCAGCAAATAGGATTGATTGTCGTAAATAGCTTTCCCCTCCTTAATGTTTGAGCTTAGTGTGAAGCTGTCTGCATTTCCTTTAAAATCCCCGTGAAGCACGAGGGCGCCTCTGATCTCTTTGTCAGTTACTCCCAAAGCTTTTAAATCGGCTCCTTTCAAATTGAGATCAACTACAAATCGCGGTGAAATTGAATCCAGTTGAATAAAGGATTCAAGGACCAGATCGAGGTTTTCATCTTTGTAAGCTGAACCAATGGTTCCCTCCCCATTTTCAATATCACCTGCAATCTTTAGATCCTTAATGTCATAATCATTAAATACAAAACTTTCAACGATTGATTCAAAGGTGGCATCCAGAGAATTAATATCACTTCCATTCCCACTGGATTTTAAGCTGAGGTTTAATTCCCCCAGTTGTTCATTGTTTAAGAGTTGGCCCAATTGGAGCTGTTTCACTAGCAAATCGGCATCATAGGCGATTTCACCTTTATCTGTGTAATGCCCCTGAATATCTATTTGACCTTCGGGAATTGTCAGTGACGCCACGGCATTGAGATCGTCAAGCGCACCCTTAAAATTGCTCTGAAGCGAAATCTTTTCCGGAACTGGAATTCCCAACTCGTCCTCATCAATGAATAGAAGGACATCATTTCTTACCGTAGTAAAGTTAAAGGTGGGGAAGTCAAGTCCCAAATCATCAATATCCATAGGGTTTAGTACTTTCCCGTTGGCTTGTATTTGGGTTTTCCCACCCCATTTTATTTTTGAGTTGGGAATGCGGATTGATGAAAGTCTTCCGGTGGCCACGAGATTTCCATTGAACCTCTTTTTGCTCAAAGCGACAAGGGTTTCATTGGACTTCAACTTCGGCTGAAAGCGAAACACCTCATTTAAGTCCACATCAAAGTTCTCAATATTGAGGTTTACTGTTGTACTTTCCGGTTGATTGATAAGTTCATGTATAGAGTTGTATTGAATGGCAAAAGAAGTGTTGACCTTATTCTTATTTAACTGTATTTTGAAATCTGAAAAATCAGATCGATTTTCATCTATGGTCGTCGCAAAGGATAATTCGCTTAGATTTAAACCGGATTGCTCTTTAAATCTCGAGTCAGTTATGTTTGCTTCAAAAGCCTGTTCTTTCAAAGAAATATCATCTGCAACGAAATAAAAATCATTCAAAATAATCACCTCAGGATTGAAAATGCCGGGCTGAGGCTTTGCATCGTTTAGGGCGTAACGAATATTATTATTGGTGAAATTAACTTTGGACAGGGAGATCGTCCAGTCCGGCCATTCAAAGCTACCCGGAGTTTCAGCGGCTTGCGTTGAATCTGCTTCCTCAGCGGCTTGAACTGCTTCTTTGGAAGATAGTTGGGCGCTAATTGTTGAATTGTGGAGTCCCAAATGATTCATGTCAATGATATTCTTAGATAAATCTGCCATGGGAAGCTCAATCGACAATTCGCCAATATCAGCAACGGTATGGATACCATCGGGAATGGATTTGAAATTTGTACTGACGTTTTTTAGTATAAGTTCATCGACAATTACAACCGGGAGGGTCGTGCTAGCCGTTTCTTCGCTTTCAGCAACAGGAAGTAATTGCAAAAATTGAAGGTCTGTATTAAAAATTTCGGCTTTTGAAATATGGAAATTCATTGTTTCCATATCCATCTTATTCATCTCCAGATTTAACTTCCCTAGGTTTAGGTAGGATTCTATACCTCCTACTTCATCATTATATTTTAGGTTAAAATCTGAAAAATAGACGTCCTTTATATAAAAGTCCATTGGTGAAGACTCCGGCTCCTCATCTGTTTTTTTTGCTTCTTCTGTTTCTTCAAAAGCATCAATCAAAAATTGATAATTGAACCCTTCAATGCTATCTTTTCTAGATACATTGGCTTTGAGGCCGTACCATTCCACGAAGTTTACACCAATAGCGTCCCCCATTAATACCGGCCAAAGCGGCACATCGACTTCAAGGTTTTTTGAATAGACCAAAGTATCTCCTTTTTGATCTTCGAGATACAAGCCATCGAGAAACACATTTCCAGAAAAGGTGATGAATAGCCTGTCGACTTCAACTTTTGTGTTGGTTTTGTCGGACACATAAGAGGTCGCTTTTTCGACAATTATACTTTGCCCCCAAGGGCTTCTAATCAGCAAAATGAGAAGAATAAATAGCACTAGGAAGGCCAGCAGAACTCTTGCAATTCTTCTTAACCATCTAAACCTTACTTTTTTTTCTTGCTTTTCCTCTTTCAAATTCTATTTACCCTTAATATAATAATATTATAATTTCTTGTTTGATTTTTATAGAAACCAACGCTGAGGCACACCCTCAGTCATCAAATTATGCTAGCGAGTATCGGTTATGTAATTTTATGAACAGACCTTATATTCTCCTATTGAATACCAACCATCGAGGTTTTACAGCTTTTTTTGCCCTACTTTGTCCTGAGTCTATCGAATATAAGGCCGGACATCAACTAATACATAGCATGACTGAATACAGGCTTTTTATATTATCCCATGGCGATTTCCCTCGGCTTTGGCATCGTGTTTGCCACCCCCGGAAGACCTCTCTCATTCACTCCAGGGGGTAGAATAAGACCGTATTCAATCCCTGCTAGATATTTTTCTTTCAGCTTCTTTTTTGGCCGGCTCCGCGCCCGCTGACTGCGGTCGCGGTCGGGCTATACGCTTGTAGTGCGCACACCCCGTGCGGGCCGTCCTAAAGCTGCGGAGTCTGTAGCAGCCTATCCTCGCTAAGGTCGGGCCACACACGTGTCGCACGCACTATCGCTGCTATCCCTGCCGGAAAAGTCCAAATGGTTGTGGCTAGGCGTCCTTGTTTGCTGTGCCATAACCAGTTCATTCCTCTCTTTACCACCTGTATCCTATCGTCATGTCAAAGCGCAATGGATTATGCCATTCCCAGGACTCTTCAATACTTGAAGCGAAAAGAATATTATCAACTTTTTGGAAATTAAATGCTCTTGCATCAAAACCAATAACAACATGCTGCCACTGATACCTAAGCCCCAACCTACATTGAATGTCTTCCAATTCAAAGGTGCTTTCGGAATAGGGGAAACCTCTCCAGGAACTTTCTGAAAGTGTAATGCGCCGATGCACTAACCAGTTAGACTCGACAAGAGCAGAAAGATAAAAATTGTCTGTGACCTCAAACCAGCATGAAATAGAGGTAGGAGCACTGAGTTTGGTATATCTATTTTGATAAAGCAAGACACCAAGAACAGGCCCATCAGAAAAATGACCATGGTCAAATGTTCGTTTCATTGTTGCTTTTTCATAGTTGAATCCAAGCCCTCCGAAAATGTGCAAACGATTTATACCTACCAGCTTTCGCTGTATGAGACCTCCGGCATGGTATGTCCCATATTCTTCTGGCGGCATCGTAAGCAGACGTTCTTGTTTAAAATTTCTTTTGTCGTGGGCTTCTATTCCTGCATTGAGACTCACTATCCAATCGCCGATGGGTTCCGTTTGACCCCATACCGACTGAATAAGGAATACAACGACAATAGTTAACAGATACTTTTTCATAATTTCAAATCTTATCAATTCAAACTTAAATTTTTTTGTTCTTCTTTTTACACTGAAGCATAATGGATTTCGTCTATGATAATTGCGGGGATGTTCAACCGCTTTCTTGGCCGTCTACCATAAATAGAGCTAAAATATCTTTATTTCTAAGCCATCAGACCATATGTGTTACAGCCGCTGTAAGCGCTTCGGATTTACTCTTCTGGCGATTTTCCAATCATTTTTTTTGACATTCGCTTAACGACAATCGATATCAGAACCACGCCAATAACTGTAGGTAGAATGAAGTTCAAAACGTTGTTATTGAATACGTTCTGAATAGACGTAAAAGCTGTCACTGCAGCAATAAATGAAATACTCATTCTATTAAAATGCTCAAAATACCAGTCTAATTTTCCATACTTACTGACTACTTTAGGACCTATGCCAAGGTACTTTCTAATATCTTTTTGGGTTGTCAATAAGAAAAGTAACCCAAAAACTAAAAAAATGATTCCAAAAGATGAATCACCAGAAATGAGAAGTTTTACTCCGTAATACAAGATGGCAACCATTACTAAAGCACCAGCTACGATAATAATTTTATTGAAAAGCCCTACTGGATTATTCTTAAAATTGGCAATTCTAGAACCTGTAAGCGCAAAATAAAAGCCAAAAATCCCAATTAAAGTGATTAGCGGACCACCAAGATATGCTCCTGTTGCTAAGAGTAATAGCCATCCATAAAGGTATATTTTACCAAGGGTTATGTGAATTTTGCCACCTTTCTTTAAAATAAACTGCAATAATCCGATCGCAAAAATCAGAACTCCTGAAATGGAATGAATTTGAAGAATAATATCTCTTGTCATCAACTGCTGATTTATTTTTATTACACCTAACCACTGGAAAGATACGAAGTATTTTGTGCTCATTTCCTAAAATTTTATAGTTCAATTTTTGATCTTGTTGCTCTTATGACTGCTATGCCTGGCGGGCGCGCCGCTATCACTGGTGATGGGTCCGGGTTCTTTTATTGCCAAAAAATGGGCTGCAGGGTAAGAGGGTCCAATGGTCTGAACCACTGACTTTGCCCTGCCGAAGCTGGAATCGAAAGAGGTGCATTGCCCCGCCGAAGCTTAGGCGTAGGAGGTGTTGATGGGATTAAATGATGACCATGATTAAAGACGGTGATGTTGAGGGAGGCGGTTTTTTTAATGGTTTTTTGGTGGTGTTGTTTCTGTTGGGTTCAGAATCACGGACGATAGTGCCACCAAAGGCGGTATGAAACGGATTAAAGGGGGATGAGTTGATCAGAAACGGTGGAATACGGCCCAGTACTTCCTTTAAGGTGAGCATCCATAAAAGGGATGGTGGGCGCACTGGCATCCTAATATTATGGTGTAGCTATCATGCAGTCGGGCATTAAGGTCGATACGGAATCGCTCCTCGAGAAATGGAGCGTACGGCGTGTAAGCGGTGTAAATGGCTTACTGTTTAAGCCATTTAGCGAAACGAGCGGCTGGAGCGATCGGAAAGACATTACAGCCCAAGGGCTTTTCCACCCTTTTTGGCCGCTCAAAAAGGGTGATGAAAGATGTGGGCGTGCCACGAGCGCAGCCAACGAAACAGGTGATGAAGGCCCAGCCCGGCGGCTTTTTCCAATTTTCCAGAGCGCACACCGTGCGTTCTGGTCCCGTCAGCGTGCTAAAGCACGCTGCAGTGGGGTTGGCCGCTCAAAAAGGATGATGAAAGGAGTGGGCTTGCCCAGTGCCCATGCCCTTCTCGAATACAAAGGCACGCTGCAGCGAGGTTGGTCTTCAAAAAGCGCCGAACCGAGCCCGCCGACTTGAGTTTGCAGAAGGGCTGAAGGGTCCAACCGAGTAAGCTTTTGGTCGGACGGGAAGACCAGGTTAGGGAAAAGAGAAATAGGAAAAAAGAGTTACCTTTCACATGAAATTGGCCGGAAAATATTGCGGAAGGCTTAAGCGTACAGCCATCACGGGGCTGAAAATGATACGAGCATATGAAAATAAAACAATCACTGCTGATTCGGCAACTTAGAGCACTTACCCAGACAGCTCAGGCTCAAGCAAAGGAGTTTCAGAGCTATTCTATCGAGCAATTAAACTATAAATCTAGTCCCACGGATTGGAGTGTATTGGAATGTATGGAGCATTTATGCTTATACGGTAAGTTTTATCTCCCCGAAATTGAAGACAGCATAAAGAAGGGGACACATATTGAGGAAGTGCAATTTAAAAGTGGGTTTATTGGCAATTACTTTGTCAATATGATCAAAGCGACCAATGCTAAAAAGATAAAAGCAACTAAGCCCATGGACCCAACGGGCTCTGAGCTCGATCTCTCTACGCTTAATGAGTTTTTAAGGCAGCTGGAGTGGCTCGACGCATTATTGGTTGAGGCGCAAAATGTAGACCTTACAAAGGTGAAAACGGCTATATCCCTTACGAGATTTATAAAATTGAGACTTGGAGACACCTTGCGATTTGTAGTCCATCACAACGACCGACATCTTTTACAAGCAAAACGCATAGACCTTAAGTTACCGGCAAAGTCAAGTTAAACGGCAGGGTAATAGTGAAAAGCAGCGCAAAGGACTAAAAATGCCTCTCAGCATAATTGTCCATTGCATCGATAGAGTAAGACCTGTAAGGTTTATATTGGTTTCCACCACGGTCCATTCAGATTTATTTTCTATAACCCAGGAAAAATTTGAAGTATTGCACTATTAATCGTAATATTGCAATTAACAAATAAAAGGTTGTAATGGGTGTAGTCAAAACGGAAATGTTTACCGAGCAACAAAACGAAATTGCTCTTTTTGCTAAAGTATTAGGACATCCCGCAAGAGTAGGAATTTTACAACACTTGTTTAAAATTGACACTTGTGTCTGCGGAGCCCTGGTAAACGAAATTGGTCTGGCTCAACCCACTATCTCTCAGCATCTAAAAGAATTAAAGCACTTGGGCTTAATCAAAGGGAACGTCGAAGGCACAAGCGTTTGCTATTGTATCCATAAAGAGAATTGGGCAGCTATGAAATCCAAGCTGACTGCTTTCCTTAATCAAGATGTAACCGAAAAGAACGATTGCTGTTAAAAACTTTAAATCCACTGATTGCATTGACGCAACAACAAAAAAATTAATTATGAAATTATCACAAATAAAAACTGTATTAAGAGAGGTCGAAACCATGGGCTTTCAATTACCCAATGGAGAACTAGTGCCCAGCCATTTTCACGTTACAGAGGTTGGGAAAATCACGAAGCACTTTATGGACTGTGGTGGAACGGAAAGGCTTGAGCAAGTGGTAAATTTTCAACTTTGGAATGCAGACGATTACGACCATAAACTACAGCCCCAAAAGCTATTGAACATTATTGAGCTTTCAGAGGACCGCTTGGACATTGGCGATTTAGAAATTGAAGTGGAATACCAGGCAGGGACTATTGGAAAATTTGGTCTGGAGTTTGACGGCCAATATTTCTTGTTGACTAAAAAACAAACCGATTGTTTAGCAAAAGAGAATTGTGGGATCCCGGACGAAAAGCCCCCTGTGCAGTTACAGGAGGCAAAGGACTCTTCTTCTCCTTGCACTCCTGGAGGTGGTTGCTGCTAAAAGGGTCGGCACAAAAAATCTTTGGGTTCAGGGTGCCATTTATGGGATTTTCTTTTGGTTCCATTATCCAAGGGTGAAAAGCTTCTGACTTCATCTTGAAAAAATGAGATACAACTCAGGAATTTCAATTATTTTGTGGGCAAATGCAGGATCGGAAAAAATTCCTGAAGTAGAAGAGCGTTTTTGAGGGCGTGCAGGTGGATGAAGAGAATGAAACAGAACAACCCCATCAGCTGCGCTGGCAAAAAAGAAAAGCATCCTATCTCCGGGTCTTAGCCGTCGGCAGTTTTACCACCAGGAAATATATACAGTTATTATGATAGATACGAAATGAAGAATACATATTTTGATTTAGTGGAGCAAAGCTTCTATTTCCCACAGGATGGTTTTGACTTGCGGAATGGGAATTTAACCTTTCACGGCGTCTCCTTAAAGCACTTAATCCAGAAGCATGGGACCCCTTTTCGGTTAATTTATTTGCCTAAGATTGGGGACCAAATTAAAAAAGCCAAAAACTTATTCAAAAGGGCGATAAAAAATAACAACTATAGAGGGGAGTACAATTTCTGTTATTGTACTAAATGCAACCACTTTTTTCATGTTGTAAATGAAGCGGTCAAGCATCACGTAGATTTAGAAACGTCATCCTCATTTGATATTGACCTAATATGTTCTTTATATGAAAAGGGAAAGATTTCAAAGGAGGTCAAGATCATTCACAACGGCTATAAAACCGAGGATTACCTGAGAAAAATTATTGAATTGCAACAGATGGGGTTCAAGAATTCTATCATCATACTGGATAGTACCAACGAACTTCATCGCTTGCTTAAAACGAACACAAAGCACCCCATAAAAATAGGGCTGCGCATGGCCATCAACGAGGAAGCGCAATCGGCCTATTATACCTCCAGATTAGGTATTCCCTATGCTGAAATTCCTGCCTTTTTCAATGACGAAATAAAGGACAATGACAAAGTGGAGCTAAAGATGTTGCACTTTTTTGTGGACTCGGGTATTAAAGATACGCCGTACTATTGGGGCCAATTTCAAAAGGCCCTTAAGCTGTTTGTTGAATTGAAAAAGAAAAGTAAAGATTTGGATTCGTTTAACTTAGGTGGTGGGTTTCCTATTCGAAATCATCTGGGCTTTGAATACGATTTCGAATACATGATCAACGAAATTGTGTCTAACATTAAAAACGCATGTGCGGAGCATGATATTCCGGAACCGGACATTTACACAGAGTTTGGAAAGTATACGGTAGGCGAGTCCGGCGCTATAATCTTCCAGGTTTTAGAACAGAAACAGCAAAATGACAATGAAACCTGGTATATCATTGATAACAGCTTGATGAATACCATACCCGATGCCTGGTCTATTCAGGAGAAATTCATTTTATTACCCATAAATAAATGGAATAATGAGTACGGCCGGGCAAATATTGGAGGGATCAGCTGTGACCATTCTGATTATTACAATTCAGAAGAGTTAAATCAGGAGGTTTTGCTTCCTATGTATAAAAAGGACGATAAGGAGCCTTTATACCTGGGATTTTTCCATACCGGAGCCTATCAGGACGCTGTTAGCGGGTATGGTGGTATTAAACACTGCCTAATCCCTTCGCCCAAGCACGTCATTATCGACAGAGATGATGAGGGAAACGTGATTGATACGGTGTACAGAGAAGAGCAATCAGTAAATGAGATGTTTAAAATTTTGGGCTACAATGACTAAAAAGAGAGTTTTTGGGGGAATCTCTCCGAAGTATTCGGATAAAAATACTGCGGCTGTTCTATTGCAATCCATCCCCTTTGATGGAACGAGCACTTGGGGAAAAGGGGCAGATCAGGGATTCGATGTTTTTATTGAGGCTTCAGAAAACATGGAACTCTATGACATTGAAACAGACGCAGAAGTATACAAGAAAGGTATTCATGTTTTACCTTCTATCCTTGAAAAGAGCAGTCCTGAAGCGGTTTATAATTCAGTATATCAGCAGGTCCAGGAATTATTAAAAACGGGAAAGTTCTTAAGTTTTTTTGGAGGTGAGCATTCTATCAGCATTGGCATCATTGATGCATTCCAGGAGAAATTTGATAATCTTACTGTTTTGCAATTAGACGCTCATGCTGATTTGCGAAAATCTTACCTTGGCTCAGAATTCAATCATGCCTGTGCCATGCACCGGGCGAGTAAGAGTACAAATCTCATACAAGTGGGAATAAGAAGTATGGACAGCTCTGAAAAAGAATACATGAATTATGATAAATGTTTTTTTGCAGAGGAAATGTATAATCAAACCGAATGGATAGAGGAATCTATAGAAAAAATGACGCAGGATGTCTATCTTTCGATTGATCTAGATGTATTTGACCCTTCAATCATGCCGGCAACTGGCACACCTGAGCCCGGTGGTTTAGATTGGAATACTTGTATTCAATACCTAAGGCGAGTTTTTGAACAAAAAAATATCGTCGGCTTTGATATTGTAGAGTTTGCCCCAATTAAAGGGCTCAATGGGCCAGGCTTTTTGGTGTCCAAACTATTTTATAAACTCTTATCATACAAGTTTCATGGGAAATAAAGGAAAGGTTTCACAATTCATGCTTGAGCACTTCAAGCACTTTAATTCGGCTAGCTTAGTAGATGCCGCAAAGGGCTATGAGCAACAACTAGCTCAGGGTAATAAGATGATGGTTACCCTGGCGGGGGCTATGAGCACAGCCGAGCTGGGGAAGTCGCTGGCTGAAATGATCCGAGAAGATAAAGTGCAGATTATTTCATGTACAGGAGCGAACCTGGAGGAAGATATCATGAACCTTGTCGCTCATTCTCATTATAAACGTATACCGGAATATCGCGACTTAACCCCTTTGCAGGAACGAGAGCTATTAGATCAGGGGCTAAATAGAGTCACTGATACCTGCATTCCTGAAGAGGAAGCTTTTCGGCGATTACAAAAACATATTTATGCTATGTGGAAAGCGGCCGATGAAAAAGGCGCGCGTTACTTCCCGCACGAATTTATGTACCAGATGCTTTTATCAGGCGTGTTAGATCCGTATTTTGAGGCAGATCCTAATGATAGCTGGGTGCTAGCCGCTGCAAAAAAGAACCTACCCATTGTTGTGCCGGGTTGGGAAGATTCTACCATGGGAAATATTTTTGCATCCTATTGCATAAAAAATGAATTAAAGGCCACAACCGTAAAGTCGGGAATCGAATATATGAGCTGGTTAGCGGATTGGTATACAGAAAATACGAAACAAAATGGCATCGGATTTTTTCAAATCGGAGGAGGAATCGCCGGAGACTTCCCAATTTGTGTAGTACCCATGCTCTACCAGGACTTAGATAGAACAGAAACGCCTTTTTGGAGTTACTTCTGTCAAATATCAGATTCAACCACCAGTTATGGTTCCTATTCAGGAGCCGTTCCAAACGAAAAAATTACTTGGGGAAAGCTGGATGAAAACACACCAAAATTCATCATTGAATCTGACGCAACTATTGTGGCTCCCTTAGTTTTTGCTTATTTGTTGGGCTATTAATAAATGGTCTGGTAGTCCAGCAAGCGTTGGTTCTCACATCTGATTAGGGTTCGCTATTTAGCTTCCGCATGTTCTCCTTGGTATTTGGATGCTCGTTCTTGGGTGGTTAAAGGCGTTCCTGACTTAAGGCCTTTTGCTTCTTTGACTTCACCAATATGTAAGGTATGATCTCCACAACGCACACTATTTGATAGTTTGCAGGCGATGGTCGCCAGGGTATCCTCAAACTCGATGTGATCGTCTTTTAGCGAATACGGCATGCCGTTTATCTTATCTCCCGTGATTTCACTTTTCGTGCTAAAGGCATCAACCCAATCTTTTTGTTTGTCGGATAAAACGTGCAAAGTAAAACTGTCGCTGTAATCGATCGTTTCGTTGAGGTGACTGTCGATTTTAACTGAAATGCCAACTTGCACCGGGTCGAAAGATATTTGACTAACCCAGTTGATGATGCCGGCAGCGATGTAATCTTTATCTCTCGTTTTTAGTTCGTCTCCGGGTTTGACCGCTGTTAAAATATAATATCCGTTACTTAATTTATGTAATGCTTTATCTACTTTCATATGATGCTTTAATAATTCAATGGAAGCAGCGCCCAAAATGTTTAGCTAACTCCTGATCTTCCTCGGCGTCTGCTCAGCATACTGTTCGCATTTCACTATTTTCAAATCATGAAATTAAGTTTTACCAGCATGGCATTCAGCTGCAAGTCGGACATTTTCCGCCGGAACGTGTTTATAGACCATCTACTAGTGAGGGAAAAGGGTTTATAACGGGCGCTTGTTGTCGGTGCTCAATAGATGCCTGATTCAGTCTAAAATCAAGGCAAGGTTGAACACAAAGAGATTTCCAGTAAGAAAAACTGCCAGAAAAGAAAGATCGAGCTTGGAAAATCCATCGTGAAAACCGGTCATTTTACGTTTGAGATTCTAGAATTTCAAGCAGACTTAAAATTCTTGTACTTTAGCATTTATGTCAACATCCCAACGCATTCACGGAGTCATTGTAAAGTCCACGGGTTCACATTACGAGGTGAAAAGTGATGAAGGAGTGCGCATACCCTGCCGTATTCGGGGAAAGTTTCGCTTGGAGGGCTGGAAGTTAACCAATCCGGTAGCTGTGGGTGATAAAGTGATGGTTGAAAAACAGGAGAAGGATCCCATAGGTCAAATTGTAACCATCGACACACGTGAAAATTATGTGGCTCGGCAGTCTCCGCGTCAAAAGCACGGATTGCATTTGATGGCAGCTAACATCGATCAGGCAGTACTGGTCACTACCTTTGTTCAACCTTCCCTAAAGCCGGGGTTTATCGATCGGTTTTTATTGATGACAGAAGGTCACGAAATACCCGTTCTCATTTTTATCAATAAATGCGATCTATTAACCGAAGATGAGGCGCTTCAAGTTCGCGGCTTGAAATCCATTTACGACTCTATTGGTTACCAGGTTATAGCAGGATCAGCGGAATCGAACAATGGAGTTTCAGCACTTAAGGACTACTTAGAAGGTAAGATTACATTATTTGCCGGGCAGTCGGGCGTTGGCAAGTCTACTTTATTAAATGCCTTAGAACCGGGACTGGGTTTACGAACGGCCGACATTTCTGACCGCTCGGGGAAGGGCTTGCACACGACCACAAATGCGGAGATGTTTCCCTGGGGCGAATCGGGATCAGTCATAGATAGTCCAGGCATCAAAAATTTATCTTTCAACCATTTCACAGCGCAGGATGTTGCACATAATTTCCGAGAGTTTTTTGCTTTGAGTAAAGACTGTAAATTTGGAGACTGTACGCATCGCAATGAGCCGAAATGTGCGGTTAAAGATGCTTTGGAAAAAGGAGAAGTGTCGGCCTTGAGGTACCAACATTATTTAAAAATCTTAGAAGAGGTCGAAGCACAGAACGCCTGGGATCGGCCGGAACTATAAAAACCCACAACGAACTATGAAATTGGAAGAGCAAATTAATCAGGATATAAAAGCGGCCATGAAAGCCAAGGATGCCACGAAATTGCGTGGATTGCGCGCTATAAAAAATGCCATCCTTATGGCAAAAACAGATGGGAGCGGTGATGCTATAACTGAGGAAAGGGAAATTCAGATTTTACAAAAATTGGTGAAGTCAAGAAAGGAGTCGCTTTCGATTTATGAAGAGCAAAATCGTGAAGATTTAGCTGAAAAAGAGCGCGAAGAGATTGAAACGATACAGAACTACCTACCCAAACCCCTATCGGATGAGGAGCTAAAGGAAAAATTATCGGCTATTGTCGAGGAATTGAACGCAACGAGCATGAAGGATATGGGCAAAGTAATGGGGCGTGCTCAGAAGGAATTGGCAGGGAAAGCCGACTCGGCGAAAGTGGCCCAGCTAGTAAAAGCCCTATTGAGCTAATATAGACCGCTATCGAGTAGTACTTTGCCAGCAGATTTATGCTGGAATTCCCGGATCTTTGGAATGCTGTAATTAAAATATCCGATATGAACATAGACTTGCTTTATGAAAACCTGACGAATCCGGCGCTATTGTTTTTCATACTGGGTATTTTGGCCGTTCGACTAAAGAGTGATTTGGAGATTCCAAGAAGCTCCTCGCAGTTTATCGCTCTGTACTTATTGTTTTCGATCGGGTTTAAAGGGGGACAGGAATTAGCGCATAGTGTATTTTCCTTTGATATTTTATCCGCCTTTATCATTGGTGTAGCCTCAGCTATTATCATTCCTATTGTCACCTATTTTATAATGCGGATTTATTTGTCTGTAGAAAATGCCGGAGCGGTAGCGGCATCTTATGGGTCTGTCAGTGCAGTCACCTTTGTGACGGCCGTAAGTTTTTTAGAAATTCAGAGCATAGGCTTTAGCGGCCATATGGTGGCTGTGATGGCTTTTATGGAAGCGCCAGCAATTATCGTAGGCGTTATTCTCATGCGTCGGTTTTCAAAATCCGGTGAGAATAAAAAACTCAGTCCCATTATTCATCATTCGCTAACGAACGGAAGTGTATTTCTCATTTTGGGATCTTTATTGATCGGCTGGTCGGCCAGTGAGGAGCAGGCAGCAGGAATTGAGCCCTTTACGACAGATATCTTCAAGGGGTTTCTAGCTGTATTTTTATTAGATATGGGCATAACGAGCGGGAAAAAGTTGGGTGACTTTTTAAAATCGGGCCGCTTTACTACAGCTTTTGCCATAATTGCCCCCATCATTAACGGCTGTCTGGTTGCCTGGATCAGCGGGAGCTTTATAGCATCAGAAGGTGATCGTTTTATGTTGGCCGTTCTGGCGGCCAGTGCCTCATATATCGCTGTTCCTGCTGCCATGAAAATTGCTGCACCGAAGGCCAATCCGGGTATCTTTTTACCCATGGCTTTAGCCGTTACTTTTCCGGTCAATATTACATTAGGCATGCCCATTTACTTATGGGTCGTTTCTCTTTAAAGCCAGAAGGTATTCACTTTACGGTGAGGATTCATGAATATTTCCAGGGGTACATATTTGTATAGTGTGAGCGCTGGGAGTGTGGCCCCAAGCTCCACCGCGCCTCTCGGCGAGGGGCGGTGATAAGAGCGCCGGGGAGATACCGCGCGGCATAGTGGTGGCGAGCGGTAGCCGATCCGCCGGGTGGCGGAGAGCACACGACCATAGCGACCCCAGCTTGCTGGGGTCACACCCAAATGCTATTCACCTTCTTCCTGCTCGAGTAAAAATTCGTAAACCTCGTCTTGTTGCTCAAAGGATTTATAGCCTACTTTTTCCTCGCCGGCGCCACTTACTGCCCAGCCTTGCAGCCGTTTTTGTTGGGTCTGCTCCCAAAGGGTCTCGCAGCTTTGATTTTCGGTATGTACATATATGGGACAGTCGGTGTTTTGCCAAGGTGAAAGGGTCGCTGCTGAAACAGGGGTGTCAGGAGCAAATAAAATAATACCCAAGGGATTAAAATGATCGATCTGGCGAATGATGTCTGGGGAGGTTTTTAAGGGAAGCTCAAGGAAAAAAGGGAGTTCGACCTGATGGAGTGCCAGTTGCGATAAATAGTGTTCACCGGATAGGATCAGACCTTGAGCGGGCAGTGTTTCCCACTGCTGAAGGATATCTTCTATGGGTGTCATTTCGTAGCGAGCTGCCAATTTTGGCCCTTCGACCCATTCAGCCATTTGCAGGGCTACCTGGGGACGAATGGCGTTGGCGCCATCGAGTGGAAACGACATCCAATCAATAAGCCAGGCCGCGAAGTATCGGGCATCTGTCAAGTGGTTAATCTCTAGGGCTATGACGGGGATAGGGAGCATAAGTATTTTTTGCAAACTTACGGAATGGCGTAGACTTTATGTTCTTCTTGAGGGAAGCCGTTAAATTTTCTTACTTTGAGTCTATGCTTCGATCACTGGTTCATTTTTTAATTTCGCCCTCGACTATCCTGGTCCTCACTTTTCTGTTGCTTTGGGCATACGCCTGGCAAAGGAGCAAGTTGAAGGTCCGCCGGCTTTTATGGGTGGTACTTTTACTTCCCACCATCCTACTGGGTATGCCGATTGTCGAACACCTCATTGAAGCGAAAGAAGATCAATTTCCAGTGGTGGAGACAGCGATGTTAGACACCAGTTCCCGCTATTTAATTCTTGTTTTGGGAGCCGGTAAAACCTCGGATCCCAATCTTTTACCGAGTCAGCAATTGAACTGGACAACAGCTGTCCGATTACTTGAAGGGTATCGTCTATATCGGCACTTACCGCGGGCTCGTATCGCTCTTTCCGGGGCGTCATTTGGGAGTCAGGAAACGCAGGCAGAAGTGACGGCTCAGGCTGCTGTAAGCTTGGGTGTTGATCCTGCCGATACCATTCAGCTTCGGGGAGGTATTCATACGCAAGCCGAGATCCAGGAAGTGGCTCATCGGATTGAAGAGGGCGAAAAGCTAATTGTGGTTAGTTCGGCCGTTCATTTGCCCCGCGCTCATTTCTGGCTTCGCAGTCATGGCTTACCAGCCACGATGGCTCCGGCTACCTTTTTAATTAAAAACGATCCGTCGCAGTCTGGGAACCGCTGGAAAAACTCTCCAGGTCAGCGCTTGGTGATGTGGCGCAGCTGGTGGCACGAAACCCTGGGTTTGTGGCATGCTCGTTGGCTTACCTAAAACCTACGACAAACACGTATAATTTTTTTATCAATACACATAAATTTATTTTAAAGCACCTATATTCGACAGTTGTTTCTAGAAGCTTGTAAAAAACAAACGAATTTTATTCTGTGCATAAATCTCCTTCGCTCTGTATAGTATCAAACACGGGTAAGATGGTGTCTATGAGGCGTCATTTGCTGGAATCATGCGTGGCAAAGGGGTTTTCGGTGGTTGTATTAGCTCCTTTAGATATTCACCTTAAGAACTTTAAGGGGCTCCCCGGTGTATCTTTTCAGCAGCTTGTAAAACTTAAGCCTGGGAGTATGAATCCATGGGATGACTGGCTTTTTTACAGGGAACTCAAAGCCAATTTTAAAAAACTGAGGCCTGATGTGATATTTACATTTACGATTAAACCGAATATCTATGGAGCACATGCAGCAGGCCGTTTAGGTATTCCGTGTATACCCTCAGTTACAGGTTTGGGCTATTCCTACTTGATTGGAGGATATCAGGCTCAGATTGCATTTGCAATGTATAGATGGGCATTTAAAAACGTTAAATCTGTATTTTTTTTAAATTCTTCAGATCAACATATTTTTGATGCTAAGGGTATTATCGATATAGAGGAAAGTCGCTTAGTACCCGGTGCAGGTGTGGATTTAAAAGGCTTCACACCTGCTTCTAAAGCTACCTCGGCTCCCTTCACTTTTTTATATGTAGGCCGATTATTGGGTCATAAAGGTATTCGAGAATATGTTGCTGCTGCTAAACAACTGCAAAAAGAAAATATTTCAGCCCGATTTGCAGTAGTAGGTCCATTGGACACATATAATCCTTCAGCAATTCCTCCCGAGGAAATAGCGAAATGGATTTCGGATGGGATAATTCAATATCATGGTGAGGTTCAGGACGTCCGGAGCTATTACAAAGCAAGCGATATATTGGTTTTACCTTCTTATCGAGAGGGTTTATCAACGGTTATCGTAGAGTCCTTGGCGATGGAGCGGCCTGTTATAGCATCTGAAGTGCCTGGATGTCTGGAAGCAGTAGATGCTTCTTGCGGCTGGTTGGTACCCCCACGTAACAGCCAGGAGCTGGCAAAGCAGATGAAGGCCTGTATGATGTTGGATTCAGAAATATTGGCGAAAATGGGAGAGAACGGGCGAGAACGGGTAAAGGTTCTGTTTTCTACCCAACAGGCTGTAAAACCTTATATGGATGCATTGCGATTGATCAAACAAGGGTTGGGCATCGATGAGACTTAGTGTTAAGGGACAAGAAAAAAGATGTTTTGAGTTGGAAGGGGTAAGTAGCCCTAATTTATATATAGTACCTTTGATGCCTATCGAGTGAGAGCCATATGGCTTACTATCAAACACAGTCCACCATGGCGCGCTTATTGATGATCAACTTTAGATTCCCCCCTGCTCAGGTAGTCAGCTCCAAACGATTGGGGCATTTTTACTTGTCGGCCAAAGCAGTTTTTAAAGAGGTGCATGTTATCACAAGCGAACTGAGTTTTAAATATCCGTCTGACCCCTTATTGGATATTCCTATTGAGTCCATGCAGGTCATTCAACACCGCGATTTTAGATCTAGTTTACCCTTAATGGGTAGTGTTACATCTGGACTCAAAGGAAGAGCCAAACGAGGCAAAATAGGACGTGTGTTATTAAGTTTTCGCAAACGTTGGCCTTTTTTTTACTTATTTGGTGATGGGGGTGCAGATTATATTGCAAAGGCCGTCGAGCGAGCGAAGCAGCTGATCCGCAAACATTCAATCTCACACATCTTTACATCCTATGGTCCATACGCAGATACCTTAATTGGACATAAGCTCAAGCAACAATTTCCAGGCTTGATATGGGTCGCAGACTTTAGAGATATTTTTGATAATCAACCTTCAAGAGAAGGATTGCAGCGCCATTCTCTTTGGTATATGCGACGGAAATTGCAAAATGCAGATCGTTTGACTACGGTATCTGAAGGGCTGGCCGAAAGGCTTTCTCAAATTCATCCCGATGTTTCTGTCTTATATAATGGTATGGGCTCCTTATCGGACCATCCCATGGGAACACCATCGCGTTCTGCGCTTCGGATCACTTACACGGGGTCGTTGTATGACCGATGGGAGGGATTGCGAGTATTTTTTAAGGCACTTCAAATATTAGATGGTCGCAAGGGAAGAGATAATAGTCGCGTTCAATTCCGTTATTATGGGTCAGAAAGCGAAGAAGCCGAGGCCACACTCCGATCAGCAGCTGTTGATATCGACGCCATTTTCGAATCTACAGTCTCTATGAGCGAGGCACTGCGCCACCAAAAAGAAAGTCATATCAATCTCTTGCTCTCCTGGTCCCATCCGAGGCAAAAAGGGATATTAAATGCGAAGCTTTTTGAATATATAGGAGCCCGTCGACCGATATTTGCTATTGTGGTTGGACCACATGATAGCGAACTCCAATATTGGGTAGAGGAAGTCGGCAAGGGCAAGTGCTATTTTTTATCCCTCCATACTACAGATGAAATAGCACAGGGTTTAGATCAAATGATATTGTCTGTTCGTTCCGGGGAATGGAAAGCATCGAAAAGCCTGCCAGCTAAGATGATTTGGTCAGAGCAAGGACCGGCGTTTTGGAAGAGTCTTCTGACGGACAATGCCTCGGCTTAGGCGTACTCTAGTAGCCAGGACTCTGCTTTTTTATCACCCATTTTTACAGCTTTTTTCCAATCAGCTAAGTAGCCTTTTCGCCCGGCTTTGTATTTTGCCCAACCCCGAAGCCGCAAGCATTCGGCAATTTTTTTATCGGGCGTATCTTCATGTGCTTCATTGATCGATTGCTCAAAAGCCTTAGCGGCTTCATCGTATTTGTCCAGAGCGATGAGGGTTTCCCCTAATTTTTCAAAAGCGTGAGAGCGTTTCTGGTAATTTGAACTCTCTCTACTAAAGTCTCGCTGCGTAAATAGATTGAGATTAAACTCAGCTTTCTCGTACTGGTCTAGTTTCATATAGCATTCTGCTAAATTTAGGCGCGCTTTCCAATAAATGGGCTGCAGGGCGATGGCGTATTTGGCTGTAGATTCAAAATCTTCTACAGCTTTTTCGAATGCTTTTTGTCGCAGATAAACGTGGGCTCGACCAAAATAGGCATCTGCATTCGTATAGTCCAGGTTTATGGATTTAGAGAAATCGTGCAGCGCTTCTTCTGTATTTTTCAGATGATAATTGAGATGCCCCCTTCGCTCGTATGCTTGCGAGTGTTTATTGTATTTTTTTATCGCCTTGTCCAAAGCTATTAAAGCATCTTCTTCCTTTCCGGACTTATCGACTAATTGCCTTCCTTTCTGAAAATGTCTGACGACCATTTTATCGCTATCGGGCTCAATAAGGTGATAATCTAAAATATTACCCTCCTCTAGCATCCAGGCACAAATTTTTCCCGCCACGGCAAATTGAGCCAAATAAGTCAAAACATCAATGGTATTTTTCCAGTATTTGTGAGTGGTTTGCGCAACATTGCGCTCCACCACTAAGCTGAGGTCTTCCGAATTAAATAGCTCTTCCTCTTCTTTGAATAAGATGTCGCTTTTGTAATAATTTTCAAGTCGATGACGGTACATTTTCAGCGCCTTATCGTAGGCTCGTTGTTTTCCAAAATCTAGTCGACCTTGTATAATTGTTTTTTGTAGCATATAGTTTCCTAGGGGTTATGTTGTATATACAGAAAATATCGTACCAAAGTCATTTTGACTCGGTGCAGTTTATCCACAAACCGATTTGACTGAAAGAAGCAATGCCAGAAGGACTTGACAAAGCTCACTTTTCATCTGTTTGTGGCAGTGTAATTTTTTCTTGTTGTTTTAGCAATTCTTTGAGAGATTTAAGAGAAGAGGTATCCAGAGGTTCATCCTTCCTGTAGGCCTTATATCGCCCTTTACCCATTTTCGTTCCATTGAAACTGAGGTACTTTTTAAGACCCGCACGCTGTTCTTCGGGTAAAGCTGCAAAATCAGCACATCTTTGTGAACAACAATCGGCGTATTTTTCTGCGCAGTCCGAACATTGAATGAATAAAATATGACAGGCATCATTGTCGCAATTCACATGGGTATCGCAGGGCTGACCACATTGGTGACATTTAGAAATTACATCTTCGGAAATCCGCTCTCCCAAGCGCTCATCAAAGACGAAGTTTTTACCGACAAACTTATTTTCTAAGCCTTTTTTCTCCACTTCACGCGCATATTGGATAATCCCTCCGTCGAGCTGATACACATGTTCAAAGCCTTGGTGCTTGAGATAAGCACTAGCTTTTTCGCAGCGAATCCCTCCCGTGCAGTACATGACGATATGCTTGTCCTTTTTATCGGACATCATTTGTTCAACTTTAGGCAGGCACTCTCGGAAGGTCTCTACATCGGGAAGAACAGCCTCCTTGAAATGGCCCACTTCCCATTCGTAATGGTTGCGCATATCGACGACATAGGTATCTTCAAGGTCCGTCAATTGATTAAACAATTCAGCATTCAGGTGTGTGCCCCTTTTTGTTACGTCGAAGGTCTCATCATTCAACCCATCCGCGACAATCTTCTGGCGTACTTTGATTTTGAGTTTAAAGAATGACTTCCCGGTATCTTCTACCGCGATGTTAAGTCGCACATCTTGCAGGAAATCAATAGATTGTAACACTTCTTCAAAGGCGTCCCAATTATCTTGGGGCACAGAAATTTGGCCATTTATTCCTTCGTTAGCCACATAAATGCGTCCAAAGACCCCCAAAGGGTATAATTTCAAATATAAATGGTCTCGAAATAATGTCGGGTTTCCAAGTTGGTAGTAGCGATAAAATGAAAGCGTAATCCGCTCATTATCACTTTTAAGCATGCGTTGTTTCAACTCCTCCCCGTTAACGCGGTTGTACAGTCTCATTAGAATTAGATTTTGTTCACGAAAGTGGAAGTGAATTCCGGCAAGTTGCAGACTTGCTGTTAACTCCATCTAGCACAAAGATAGGGTTTTATCCCTTGAGACTGAAGTGCTAACAAGACTAAATTCGAATGGACTTTTTCTTATTGCTGGATTATTATTTTTTGCCGGTCGATTATGGTTCCGGACCTGGCTCTCCATATCCCGATATAAACGCCAGATAATATTTGCTGGGGAAGTTGTATAGACTGGATTTCAGAATCTACAGGAGTTTCAAACACCAGCTGACCTTTTAAATTCCTCAATTCCCAAAAACCCGCAGCAGTGCTTTCGACCTGCAAGTGTTGAGCGGCCGGCTGAGGAAAAACTGAGTTGGTGAGACTCGGCGTGGCCGTGACTCGTCGTATGGGCGAAAAGGAAAATTCGCCGTCCGTTTCAAGTGTTTTGAGGCGAACGAAAAATGCGCCTCTTTGAGGTCGGTCGAGATAGCCGGACCACCTATAAGTGAGGTGCGAAAACACATCGGGGTCTATATCTGCCCAATCTAAAAATGACCTTCCATCGGCTGACCATTGCACTGTGACTCTTTCAATAGCATAGGTGGTTTGGAATTCTGTATGTAAACTGAATTTCTCGGTATCCCAATAGGAAACTTGAAAGTCTTTCCAGTCTGCAGCCATAAGTGACTGATCTACTTCTAAAACGTGTAGGCCGTACTTCACATCTGAGACAATGACATGATCACTTGGGAAATATGGGTATGTACCCCAGGCTCCTAAATACCCATTATAGGTTGTGGGATCGGGGTCGGAATCGAAATATCCGACACGGACCGGGTCTGCCGGGTCAGAAATATCAAGGATTTGCAGCCCATCGTGATAGTAGGCCACATAGCACAAATTGCCCTTAATGAATGGGTTGTGGACGATATTATCATTAGAGTCGGGCTCAAAAAGTGGCTCTTGGAACTCACCAATCACCTGCATATCAGTCAGATCGTCTAAATCCACAAAATATAAGGGCAAAGTATGCGTCTCTTCTGCAACGGCAGCAATAGATCCATCCTCCGATACCCAACTACTGTGATTTAATCCTCCTCCAAAAGCAGAGCCGGGTAGAGAGCCAATGATGCTGGGTGTGGTGTTGGATACGTCTAAAACATAAAACCCACATTGGTTATAAATTACATTACAATAGGCCGTATCATTACGAACGTGAATGTCATGCACATACCCTCTATCATTACAACTTATACCGTGATCGCGCAAATCATATTGTGCATAAACGGTTGGATTATAGGGGTCAACCGACAAATCATATACAATTAATCCTTCACGTTCAGTGTTAGATCCCACGACGTATAGCTTTCCTACTGCCGTATCGACCCAAATATTATGCGCCTGACCGAATTCAGAGTTATCAGACCGATAGGTTACCACACCAGCCATGATGGAGTCCATATTAACGATAGTCAGTCCATCATTTCTCTGATCGGCTACACCATAACAATAATTATTGTAAGTCTTAAAATCGCGCCAAATAGATGAACCACTAAAGCCAACACCCGGCAGTTTTTCCACCTGATTTGGGTCTGTAATATCAAAAAACAGAATGGAATCCAGGGTTCCCATTATCGCGATCTCCTCGCCATTAGGGCCTACATATCCCCAACAGTCATTGTATTTTAAACCAGATCCTGTGGCTGGCAAGTCCGGGTCGTCATATTGGTATAATAGACTCACGTTTTCAGCTTGCTGAGCCATTAGATTTGCTGTGATCAAAAGAAAGAAAAGAAATCGCATTGTATTCGCTTTGAATTCTTAACAAGAATTATTCGTGCTGAGTTTCAAATCTACAATAATTGTTTTCAATCAAAATTGTCAGTCCTATTTTGTATCCTTGATTTACCCGCCGCCCTGTTTTTTCTTTTCCTTATTTATCCTTAGCTTGTCAGGAGAAATAATACCTATGGAAAGTCTTAAAACCTGGTTAGACAATCGACATAATGACTTGGTGGAAGTCAGGCACCACCTTCATCAAAATCCGGAACTTTCCGGAAAAGAAAAAAATACCCAATCGTTTCTCAGCTATCGACTTAAAACAAGTTGGCCGGATCGACTGCTTAAGGTGGGAAATACTGGCTTATTAGCTGAATATAAAGGCGAAAAAGACGGACCCTGCGTCTTGGTTCGCGTCGATATTGATGCCCTCCCCATCGCGGAGACGCTTTCCGATTTAGAATATGGAAGTGTGACTGATGATGTTGCGCATAAATGCGGGCATGATGGGCACAGCACTATTGGCCTGGGACTGGCCCATTTTATAGCACAAAACCGCCCCAAAAAAGGATCCGTTTGTATTTTGTTTCAACCCGCTGAAGAAACCGCTCAGGGGGCTCAAGAGGTACTCGATGATGTAACCTTTGATATAGAGCCAGATTATGCGATAGCCTTACACAATGTGCCGAAGTTTCCCAAGAAATCAATCGTGTTGATACCGGAATACTTTACGGCCTCTGTACGCTCTGTCATTATTCAACTTCGCGGACAAATTGCTCATGCTGCCGAACCCGAACAAGGTCGCAGCCCCGCATTAGCCCTGTCTAAATTGCTGGATTACGTCAATGAGGAAACGCGTAATAATCCGCAGGAAAAAGACTTTCAGCTGCTCACACCCATCTACCTCAAAATGGGACAGAAAGCTTATGGAACCTCCCCCGGAAAAGGAGAACTTCATCTGACATGCCGCTGCTGGACGACCGATCAGATGAATCAGCTGGTGGAGAAACTAGAAGAAAAGGTTCAACTTATTGCACACGACTACGGATTGCAGCATCAAGTGGAATATACTGAGGTATTCCCGGCCGTTCGACAAAATGAAAAATTGGTTAAAACGCTTCGCAAAGTGGCTGAAGAGCTCGATTTTCAGGTCATTGAACAAGACCGACCTTTTCGCTGGGGAGAAGACTTCGGAGCATTTACCAAGCATTATCCCAGTTTGATGTTTGGCTTGGGTGCCGGAGAAGGACAACCTGTTCTCCATCATCCGGAATACGATTTTCCGGACGACATCATCCCCGATGGCATACAGGTATTTCACGGACTTATTGAACAGCTTTTGAACGACTAATACATTATGTGGTACACTTCGGAAATCTTATTAAGTGAATCCAATGTCAAGAATAACATTGATTTCATTCATAGCATCACGGGCGATCATACTCAGTTTTCCTCAGTGGTCAAGGGAAATGCCTATGGGCACGGCATAGAGGTTTTTGTACCCCTGGCACAGCGTTGTGGCGTGAGGCACTTTTCTGTTTTTAGTACCAACGAGGCCTATCGCGTAAAGAAAGTGGCCCATCCAGACACCACGATCATGATCATGGGAATGGTAGATAATGATGCCTTGGAATGGGTCATTGAAGAAGAAATTGAATTTTACGTTTTTGAAACAGATCGACTGGAAAAGGCTTGCGCAGCCGCTCAAAAAGTGGGTAAACCCGCGCGCATCCACATTGAAGTGGAAACAGGCATGAACCGCACCGGTATGAGCCTGGCTTTAATGCCCCGGGTCCTTCAATATTTGAAGAAAAACCACCAGCTTTTTGAATATATAGGACTTTGTACGCATTACGCCGGCGCAGAGAGTTATTCCAACTACTATCGCGTACAAAATCAAATAAAAACCTTCCACGAAGTTGTCAAACAAGGAGAAGAGCGCAATATCACCCCCAAAATTTATCATTCGGCCTGTTCAGCTGCGCTGTTGGGTTTTCCAGAGACGAAAATGGATCTTGCCCGGGTTGGTATTCTACAATACGGCTACTGGCCCAGTAAAGAAACATTGATTCGCTGCTTGAACGACTCCCAGGACCATCGCGATCCCCTGCGTCGGGCTATAAAATGGCGCAGTAAAGTTATGTCTCTCAAGGAAGTACCTGCTGGCGATTTCGTAGGCTACGGTACGTCTTTTCTCGCCGAGGCCGATATGACCATCGCCGCCGTCCCCGTGGGCTATGCATATGGATACACCCGCTCCCTCAGCAACCAGGGTCGCGTGCTTATCCATGGCCAGCGAATGAGCGTGATCAGCATTGTCAACATGAATATGATACTGGTCGATGTTTCAGTGCTCGATAATGTCGAGAAGGGCGATGAAGTTGTCCTGATCGGAGGGCAGGGGGATCTAACAATTTCCGTAGATTCTTTTGGGGAACTGAGCAGTCAGCTCAACTACGAGCTTTTGACTCGTTTGCCGCATACCACCCCCCGAATTGTGGTCAGTTGATTTTTTATGCTTTGGGCGCATCCCTCGAGGGCCCCTTGGCTCAGGGCACCGCGCTCAGGCACCTCGAGGGTCGGGCTGTGCAGGGGTTCCGTACTCGCTACGACGGCCCTCAAGCCGTCAGTTGCTCGTACCCCTTCGCGCCAAAGGCGCTGGGCCCTTACCATCCCTTGCGCATACTTTTTACACCCTATCCCGGCTACACGTCCTTATCCCTTTTATCTTACCCATGCATGCTATTTTTGACAGAGATATTTTTGTACATTGAGTAATGCAAATCCCAAATTGGATACCGTGGAGTTAGCTTGGTTTCACAAACATAAAAGTCTGCTTTATCGCCTTCTGCTTTACCTGCTCGTTGCGGCACTAATTTATCTGCGAATCACTGTTTTTCTTCACCCGAATTCACTGATGATCGATGAGGCCAATGTGGCTTTGAATTTGGCAGAGCGCAACTTTATCGAACTGTGGCAACCTTTGGACTATCAGCAATATGCACCTCCACTTTTTCTCAGCTGGGCAAAGCTTTCCTCCTGGCTATTCGGCATGAATGAATATGCCTTGCGACTGCCGGCATTGCTTTCCTCTCTATTGAGCATCTACTTAATTATACGGATATGCAGACTTCCATACCTGCGCCTGTCTGCTCCATTTATTTTGATAGCACTTTGTCTGTTCGGGAGCTCACACATCATGCTGTTTCACGCGGACCTCTTGAAGCAATATAGTTCGGATGGGCTATTCTCTCTTTTACTCGTGGCCCTCGCTATGCGCTATTCTTATAGCACACTTTTATTGAGAAAAGGACTTTTTTTATGGACGATTCTGGGTTCCATTCTAATTTGGTTTTCTATGCCTATCGTTTTTGTTTTGGCATCTGTTGGGCTATTCTATATTTACGAAGCCTCTCGGAATGCTCAGGGAAATAAAGTGCTGAAAGCACTCGCAGTACCCGCGGCGATATGGGGAGTTCAATTTGTCGTGTATTTCTTCGCTATATTAAAAACTGATGCGGAGTCTGAATACTTGCAAAATTTTCATCGCGCATACTTTTTTGACTATGCGCTTTGGAATGCAGAGAGCTGGGTCAAAAACACTCAAATTATAATGGGCTTGGTGCAGGCTTTTGTGGGTAAAACAGTGGTCGTATTTATTTGGCTGGCATTCTCAACCGCAGCAGCCTTATACACTATCGCAAGAAAACACCGGGCGCTATTCTTTCTTCTCGTGCTGCCCTTTTTCTTCGCTGTAGTTGCTTCTTTTTTACATTACTATTCCTTTATTCCCAGGCTACTTGTATTTTTCATGCCCCTTTTCTCTATCCTGCTTGCCCTGGGCCTTAAAACACTTTGGCAAATTCAAAATGTGATAGCTCGCTTTTTGGTTTTGCTTAGCTCTATATTTATTATAGCTCAAATGTCGGCCTGGAAGTACATTCTGCCTGATACCCACTGCTTAATGGAGGAAACCAGAGAGGTGATGGACGATCTTCGGCCCGTATCAGACCCATCTCAAGCCATTTTTGTAAATCACAGCGGCGTGCCAGCCCTTACATTTTACACAAAGTATCATTCAAACAGTGAAAACTATCGCTACTTCGCCCATTTTCGCCATATCAATTGGGATCAAAACCTCGTAAAAGAGGTCAATGAGTTTATGGATGAACATCCGCAAACTGATTTGATGGTAATTTGGGGACACGAGCGAAATGCAGTCATTCAAAAACAGCTGAACTCCCTAGAAGAAGCTTCGTTTTTTATAATGCAGGATATCGAAAAAACAATGGCTCGAGGCATATTGCTGGCCCATTCTAAAGGTAAATAGCTTACCTGATAATAAGATTTTCTGGAATTCTTGGTCGCTGCCTTACGGTTAATTATTTTTGAGCTTTAGTTATTTATCAAAACACAAAAAATGTTCATATTTCAAGCATTCAGACGACAAGGACTTGCTGCTATGGCTTTAGGGATGGCCGCACTAATTGCCTTTACGAGTTGCAGTAGTACAACCCTTATTTCTAGTGCGCCTTCGGGTGCAGAGGTTTACCTTAATGGCGAAAAGATGGGAAAAACACCATACAGCCATACCGACACTAAAATTGTAGGAACCTGTACTACGCTGCGTCTTGAAAAAGAGGGCTACGAAACCTTTACAACGGTATTTTGCCGAAACGAGGAAGCCGATGTAGGAGCTATTATTGGCGGAGTTTTATTCTTATTCCCATTTTTGTGGACTATGAAGTATAAGCCGGGGCGATTGTATGAACTCGAACCTAGTGTGGAGGCGAGCAATGAGACCATCATAGACGATAGCAAGCGCCAAAAATTGCTCGAACTCAAAGAAATGTATGACGACGGCTTGATCAACAAAGAGGAGTACGACGCAGAAAGAAAAAAGATACTTCAAGGGGCATAATTATTGAAGAAACTTTTACCTCTGGAAGCAGTTTTTATCCGGAAACCGGTAAGGCGTCAATAGGCCCGCTCATTATTTTTTTCCATGAAATTGATAAATGACCGATTCACTACTTTATTTCCACCCGGAGTCGGATAATCTCCTGTAAAATACCATCGGCCTGTATGGTGAGGGCAAGCTTCTGCCAGTCCTTCAGGCGTTTGATAAACAATATCAACGGGGATGTTCAGACCTTTCGGCTTCAAAATTTCTGAAATCTTTTTAGAAACCTCCTCGTATGTGAAAGGAGCATAAAGGCGTTTCACCTGGTTTGTGACTTCCTCTTTCGGCAGCTTTAGTTGAGCCTTGCAGGATTCGTAAATATCATCCAGCAAATCCAATTCGTCACGCTCTTCCAGCAATGCTATTGCGGCTTGAAAAGCAGCAAATTCATTCATTTTTGACATATCGATGCCATAGCAATCCGGATAGCGTATTTGGGGGGCTGAAGACAAAACAATAATGCGTTTGGGTTTTAAGCGAGCCACGATTTTGATAATGCTGTCACGCATTGTTGTGCCGCGTACGATACTATCGTCGAGTAAGACCAAATTATCCTCAGCATTTTTTACAATACCATAGGTCACATCATACACATGTGAAACCATATCACCACGCACCACTTCATCGGCAATGAACGTACGCATTTTTGCATCTTTTACCACGAGTTTTTCTACCCGCGGCCGCTGCTCTAAGATGGCGCGAACTTTTTTCGGACTTACTTTTTTAAGATTTGTAATTTCTTGAACCTTCCGTTCATCAAAAATCCGCTCTACACCTTCAATAAGGCCATAATAGGCTGTTTCTGCAGTGTTGGGAACGAAGGAAAAAACGGTGTTTTTTAGGTCAAAGTCGACCATTTCCATCACCTCCTGAGCCATCTGTGCTCCTAGTTTTTTTCGTTCTTGATAGATATCGCGGTCCGTTCCCCGACTGAAATAAATTCTTTCAAACGAACAGGATTTCTTTTCAAGCGGCTCCATGTAAGGTTTCATAGAGACTCTACCATCGCGCTTTATTGTCAAAACATGTCCGGGAGCTACTTCTTGAATACTATTAACGGGTACATTAAAGGCAGTTTGAATAGGGGGCCGTTCGGAGGCGACAACAACAACTTCATCATCCTGATAAAAGAAAGCTGGGCGTATGCCGGAAGGGTCGCGCAATATAAATGCATCGCCGTGGCCCACCATACCTGCCATGACGTATCCACCGTCAAACTTTTTGTGCGCTCGAGTCATGACGCGCTGAATATCTAAGTGCTTAAAAATAAGCTGGTTGATTTCTTGATTGGTATATCCGTCTGGTTTGAACCAATTGTACAATCGCTGTACTTCATCGTCTAAAAAATGGCCAATTTTTTCTAGTACGGTAACGGTATCGGATTTTTCCTTTGGAAACTGTCCCAATTGAACGAGCTCATCAAAGAGTTCATCCACATTAGTTAAGTTAAAATTCCCGGCAATCACTAAGTTGCGGGTCATCCAATTGTTTTGGCGCAGAAAGGGGTGCACAGTTTCAATACTGTTCGACCCATGGGTACCATAACGCAAATGTCCTAAAAGGACTTCTCCCGTATAGGGTAAGTTCTTTTTAAGATATTCACTATCAGCCAGTTGTTCAGGGCTCAAATCATCGAAATATCTAAATACAGAAGTGAACAAATCCTTCAGATACTTCGGACTATTTGAGCGCTTTCTCGAAATATAGCGCTCTCCTGGCGAGGCATCCAATTTAATGGTAGCCAGTCCAGCTCCGTCCTGGCCACGATTCCGCTGCTTTTGCATCAGCAATTGCAGTTTGTTCAAACCATATAAATTGGTTCCGTATTTATCGCGGTAATATGAAAGAGGGTGAAGCAAACGGATAAAGGCCAGTCCGCATTCGTGTTCAATATGGTCGCTCATGCCGATGGTTATAAAATGAATAACAAAAGTACATGATAATTTGTCTTATTCATACTAAATCTAGAATATTGATGATCTTGGGGCGTTTAAATATTCAATTGCATGTCCTGATAGGAATTGGTATATTGTCCTGTAGTAAATTATAAAAGTATGTTTCGCTTAAATTTATTTCATACACCCGGGCATTTGCGCTTTGAGTATGTGCCCCAACATTACGATCCAGTCAAAGAGGATTTGGAAAAACGAGTAAAGGCGGCAAAGAACGAGAAAGCTATTGATACGAAAGAGGCAAAGTCGCGCATCGCTCAGTCTTATAAGAGTAGATATCAAAAGCACAGAAATATTAGCCGTAGGGCCAATAAACAGAGTAATATTCGAATCCTTGTTATTCTCGCCCTGCTAATAGGTTTAACTTATTTCATGTTTATTCAGTTTTTACCAGCCATTGAATCAGCGATAGAGTAATGATAGAATTATTGCCCGATGCGATTGCGAACCAAATAGCCGCTGGTGAAGTTATTCAACGGCCGGCCTCTATCGTCAAGGAACTTCTGGAAAATGCAATTGATGCAGAGGCCACTCATATCGAACTCATCATAACCAATTCAGGAAAAAGCCGGATTCAGGTTATCGATAATGGTATTGGAATGGATCCGCAAGATGCAAGATTGAGCTTTGAGCGACATGCCACATCTAAAATTAAGTCTTCTGCTGATCTATTTGATATTCGCACGATGGGATTTCGAGGGGAAGCTTTAGCCTCAATTGCAGCAGTTGCCCAGGTTGAGTTAAAAACTCGAACTCGAGAGCAGGAAGCCGCTATACATATTGTAATTGAAGGGTCGGAACTGCAAAAGCAAAGTGAATGTGCGTTCAATCCAGGGACAAGTATTCAGGTTAAAAACTTGTTTTACAATGTTCCGGCGCGGAGAAAGTTCCTAAAAAGCGATCCGGTAGAGCTCAAACATATACAAGAGGAATTTCGTCGAGTAGCCATGGCGTACCCGGAAGTGGCCTTTACGTTTACACACAATGATAAAACGCTATTTAAACTACCCGCCCAGAGTCTTAAACCACGCATTGTTGATCTTTTAGGAAAAAACTGGTCGAGCTTTCTTTTGCCAGTGGAGGAGTCAACAGAGTTAGTGTCCATAAAAGGATATGTGGGAAAACCAGAAAAAAGCAGAAAACGACCTGAAGAGCAGTACTTTTTTGTAAATCGGCGGTTTTTCAAAAGTGGATATTTGTTTCACGCGCTAAAAGGAGCGTATGAAGGGCTCATCCCGAAAGATTACAAGCCGGTATATGTGATATTTTTAGAAATGGATCCCGCTCATTTGGACGTAAATGTGCATCCGACAAAGCAGGAAGTGAAATTTGAAAACCAACGAGCTGTTTACAACTATTTAAAAGTCGCTGTGCGGCATGCACTAGGGAAATTTCAGGTCACCCCAAGTCTCGACTTTGAAGCGGAAAATCGGTTTTTTGGAGACAGGTCGAGTTCGTCGACATCCATGAACAAAGGGCAAGGGTCCGCTCTGCAAAAGGGTCAAAAAGACGAAGACTGGGCGCAGTTTCTAAAGGGAGTGCGCCCGCAGCCCGATGAAGAAAAGGCAGCTGGCGAGTTTATATTAAGTAGTAAGGTGAATGCAGAATCAGATGCCGGTGAGGAGCTATTCTCTGAGCCTTCTGTATCTGTATCTACACCTTACCAAGTGCATAGATCCTATATTATCACACCGATTCGATCCGGGTTTTTACTTATCGACCAGGCCCTGGCGCACGAGCGAATTTTATATGAAAAGTATCTGAAAATGCTTGAAGAGCAAGAGGTGCAAACCCAACGGCAACTCTACCCGGTAACTGTCGATTTTTCGTCGGGCGATGCCCAAATTTTTGAGCAAATGTTGCCTACCTTACAATCCCTGGGTTTTGACATCGAACCTTTCGGTTCGAACACCTTTGTATTGCAAGGGCTGCCTGCTGTGGGGCTTCTGGATTCTGATGGTGAGCAGATCTTGCTACAGTTGTTGGACGACTACAAAAATGATCAAGACAACCAACTTTCCATTGATCAAAACGTTTCAAAAATGCTAGCTCATACTTCATGTATAAAAAAAGGTAAAGAGTTAGCGCTTGAAGAGATAGAGCATTTGGTTGCCGAGCTATTTGCTTGTGAAGAACCCAGCTATTCACCTGGAGGTCGACCTTGTTTTATCACTTACACCCTGAAAGACTTGCAAAAGAAATTTAGTAAACGACAATAATGCTACAAATAACGGATACGGTAAAGCATCTCATTTTAATAAATATTGCCATGTATTTTGGCACAATATTTTTACTCGGGCAGGGACCAGGCAATTATATGGCACTCATCATGGGCGACAGTTATAATCTTGGAGACTGGCAACGCCTGACATTAGCTATGTTTTATCCGAGTTCTCCGTTTTTCCGACCTTACCAGATCATCACACATATGTTTATGCATGCGAGTATTGGTCATCTTTTCTTCAATATGTTTGCTTTGTACATGTTTGGCAGCGCATTGGAGTCTGTCTGGGGTCGCGTTAAGTTTTTAAAGTATTACTTTATAACCGGATTAGGAGCATTGGCTTTGTATCTAGGGGTGAAATTCATAGAGTTGAATTATTTAGGTGAGCCAGCTTATGCGGAGAATATACCCATGCTGGGTGCTAGTGGAGCTGTTTTTGGTTTATTAGCAGGCTTTGGGTTCATGTTTCCCGAATCGAGAATCATGCTACTAATCCCTCCCATTCCCATGAAGGCTAAATATTTTGTTTTGATTTTTGGTGGTATAGAACTTTTTCTTGGGATATCAAATATTGGGTCGGGCATTGCTCACTTTGCACACGTAGGAGGAGCACTTTTTGGGATTCTGACCTTGTATTATTGGAAAAGTGACGGAAATCTGTACTCTTGAAATAAACTTTTCCCGACCTTTAGGGTATTGAAGGATAAATATAAACGATGTTTCAATCAATTATACAGGATGTGCGCAGTGAATTCCAAAAGGGGAATACTATAACTCGGTTGATATTTATCAACTTATTTGTTTACATCGCATTAAACTTACTGTACGTTTTTTTGCACGGCGCAGCGCCGGGGCTATACGAAGATATTCGCAATTTTTTTGCTCTATCCAATGGCTGGATGCATAATCTCACCCATCCGTGGGCCTGGATTACCCATATGTTTGTGCACGACCGTTTTTTTCATGTGCTTTGGAACATGTTGTTCTTATATTGGTTTGGCCGGATAGTAGGTGATTTGATTGGGGATCATCACATGCTACCCATCTATATTTACGGCGGCCTCCTTGGAGGCTTAGCTTTTGTATTATCTGCAAGTACTTTGGGTTATGTATCGGGTACTACTTTTGCTATAGGCGCATCGGGAGCAACCATGGCGATTGTTTTAGCAGCGGGCATAATTGCTCCGGATTATATGATGCGATTAATCCTTATTGGGAGTGTAAAGTTAAAATACATTGTTCTGGCGATTTTATTATTAGATGTTTTTCGATTAGCGGGTTCTTCTAACGTAGGGGGACATGTGGCCCATTTAGGCGGTGCGGCTATGGGCTGGTTTTATATTTATGCGCTCCGCTCGGGAATGGAGATCGGAAAGCCTGTTATGAAAGTGCAAAATATGATCATGGGTATTTTTGACGGACCACGTAATCGACCGACATCTAAAGCTCGTGTTTTTGACATTCGCGGGGAGCGTAAGTCGGAAGGCCGTGAGAGAGCCTCCAATGTTCAAGAAAAAGTAGATGCGATTTTAGATAAAATTTCCCAGCAGGGCTACGAAAGCTTATCGGATGAAGAAAAAGAGTTTCTTTACCAGGCATCAAAAAAATAATAGCTGCAGGTGAAGATCCTACACTACATTGCAGTTATAAGCAATAGCCTACTGGCCTTGATTACTGTGATGGTCATTGTTTCAGCCTATGTACCTCCATCTGTAAGTCCTTACTTTCCACTTTCCGGTTTTTTGTTCCCCTTTCTGATTGCCTTACATATCATTTTCCTTGCTTATTGGATACTCAAGTTTAAAAAGTATGTCTGGATTTCTGTTGTTTGCCTAATTTTGAGTTGGCCGAGTTTAACAGACTTTATACAATGGAATAATGCATATTTTGAACAAGACGATACAGATTGGGTCATTCTCTCTTACAACATTCACCATGCGCGTGAGATTCAGGCTGTCCAGCAGAGTAAAAAGTGGAATGAAGAGATTCAAAATTGGAACGAGCTTTTAAAGTCCTATCCACAAGTTGACATCATTTGTCTACAGGAAAATAGTGGATCTAACCCCTATCCTTTGCCCTCAATGGATGAGTTAAAACACGTGCATCACTGTAAGAGCCGTGGCCCATCCATTTTAAGCCGATATCCCATCGTAAACACCGGTTGTATCGAATTTGGTAATTCAGTTAACGGGGCAATATATGCCGACATAAAAGGCAAAAATGCCCAATTTCGGGTATATAATGTGCACCTTCAGTCTAATCAAGTCAGCGATATTACTCAACCTTTTCTGCGAGAAGATGAAATGTCTAAAGGTCAAAATTTGCAAAAGATTAAAAATGTTTTCCGACGGTATCTCCGGACCGCTGATCAACGGGCAGATCAACTAGAGGTTCTACTGACACATGCTCAAGGTAGCCCTTACCCGGTAATCATTGCTGGTGATTTGAACGAAGGACCGCAGTCTTACGTTTATAGAAAGATACAAAATAAGTACACGGATACATTCAATGAAAAAGGACGCGGTGTTTCCTCTACATATGCGGGCAATCTACCCTTTCTGCGCATTGACTATATCTTTCACGATGAGCAGTGGGAAACGAAACATCATCAAGTTCGTCAACTTTCATTTTCAGACCATTACCCGGTGGCCGTAAGCCTTGACTTTCAAGGTGATGGAGCTTCGCGGTAGCGATAGTAGGGGAGCCAAGCCGCAAGCGCAGGCTGTCCGAGCCATTTTTGATGGTGAGGACGGGACCCCCGGATGTAGCGCCCTCGAGATCCACCAGCCGGTGGATCTCGAGGGACCGCCCTAAAGCTAATAATTAACGTAATACGTATAGAATGGGGGCTAGTTCTTGTGTCCTTTACAAAAAGTAGATATATTGAGTAGTTCAAATAAATTACTTATGCGGGAGGCTTTGATTGTAATAGTGTTGTCTTTGATAACTGGTATTCTTGCCGGGCAGGCGCAGTGGTGGAGTGCAGAGCATGAATATTATCACATTCCGATTACGGAAGCAGGGGTGTATCGCCTGTCAGAGCAGGTGTTAGAGCAAACTGCCATCCCTTGGGAAGAGGTGGATCCGGGACATTGGGAACTTTGGTTGGAGGGGCAGGCTATACCCATTTATTCGGGAGAGGAGCAGGGAGAGTTTTACCTTGAATTTGCAGCTTCTTCACCTGATGGAATCATAGACAGTTTATTGATCTCAAGGGGGCGCGATCAGCTTCTCAATCCCGCATCTAGTATGTTTAGCGATACGGCACATTATTACCTCAGCTGGGCTGATGAGGAGACAGGGATTGGGCAGTCGGTGGATGTTACTGAGCCGCCAACGAATGCACTTCGACAATCCGCATACTTGAAAACGGACAAAGAGGTTTTTTCTGAGACATGGGTGAAACCCTATTCTAAAGTTGGAGGAGCTAACATCTACTTGTCAGAATATCTAGCGGGAGAAGGCTTTGCTGCTCCACGTGCGCAATCTTTTTCAGAGACAATATCGGCCGATCAACCGATTGATGGTGCATCGGGGCAGCTTAGTATTCGGTTTTTAGGTGATTTTGGCAATCATGAGTTTGCGCTTATTATTAATGGTGAGGAAAGATGGTCCGCCAGTCGGAATAGTTTCACTTTAGAACAAGTGGATCTCACTCTAGATGCAAATGAGCTCGGAGAGCCGATCACTTATTTATTGGAGGGTCAACTTGATAATCGGGATGAGTTTTATGTAGCTGAAAGAAAGCTAGTCTACCGTACGACCTTGAGTGCGGAACAGGCTACAGGGATGGGTAGGGTAGATACAGGGCAAGTCATATTGGACTGGGCAGGTAATCGACAAGAAGAGTTTGTATATTATGACATAACGCACAAATTGCGCTATGTTTTTCCGCCTGATATGGAAAGCTGGTTAAGTGAGACGCCAGCTGCGCATCAATTTCAGTTTGCACAGCGATCCGCTATTCGGACATTGCCGGTACCTCAAAAATGTGAGATTGACTTTTCGCCGGTAGGCCCCTCGATAGACTATATTATTCTTACGGGAAAGCGCCTGGGAGGAGGTTCAGCGAATCCGGCTATTCAAGCTTATGCAGCATATAGATCGTCCGAGGCTGGAGGTAGTTATGAGGTAAAGATTGTAAATGTCGAAGACTTGTATTTCAAATATGGATTCGGAATACCAAGGCACCCTTTGGGTATTCGCCTTTTTGCGCAACATTTAGACTCTACGCTCCAGCAACAGCCTCTGATATATATCATCGGGAAAGGTCGGGAATATCGATATATTCGTTCTCCAGAGGCTCTTCAATCTGAAGACCATCGCGGATTCTCAGTCCCTACTTATGGCTATCCGAGCTCCGACAATCTGTTGTTCGCGCGTATGGGGGAGTCTGCACCTATGTTTCCTGTAGGACGCTTATCAGTAGAGACATCGGATGAAATTTGGTCGTATTTAGACAAAGTGAAATTGCAAGAAGAAACACGGCAAATTCCATCGGCAGATAATACATTTTGGCGCAAGAAGATCCTGCATCTGGTTGGCGGTGGAGAGATTCAGCCGCTCATTACAACCTATATGGAGAATATGGGCAATTTATTATCAGAGTCTGTATGGGATCCAGAGCTCATTAAATTTGAGCGGGGAAGCAGTTCTTCCTCAGAGCGACCCTTGACAGACGAAATTTATGATGAAATCAATGAAGGCAGCAGTTTAGTCACTTTTTTTGGACACTCTGCAACTAATAGCCTTGGTTTTGATATCAATATTCCTTTTAAATACTCCAACAGCCCGCGTCACCCGTTTTTGCTAGCACTGGGATGTTACGGGGGCAATATTAACACCTCTCAGGCCAGTGTGGGAGAGATTTACAACTCCTTTGAGGGTGGCGGATTTGTGGGCTCTATTGCATCTAGCGGTCCCGGAGAGGTGACCCGGCTTTATCTATTTGCTCGTGAATTTTATGAAGCGATGGGTGCGCGTGCTGATCAAGAGACCATAGCGGAAATGTTTCAAGTTGCATTGCAAAAGCGTGCGGGAAGTGACCCTCGGCATGTTCAGCAGCTGATGTACTTCGGTGATCCGGCACTTCGTATTTATGAAGCAAACGGACCCGATTATTCCTTTGATCCGCAGAGTAGTCAGATATCACCCCAGGCAATAAATGTGGGGCAGGATAGCTTTTCGATAACGGTAGACATAGTGAACTTAGGACGAAATATCGATCAAGACCTGCCGCTGCGAATCCAGCGTCGAGGGCCTGGCGGATCTATTCTGCAAGAACAAAATATAGTAGTTTCAGCACCGGGGAACCGCATATCCGTTACGACCTACTGGCCTGTTGGTAACGATGAAGGGGCGGGTTTAAATCGACTCTTTTTTTATATTGATCCGGAAGAAGAGATTGAGGAATGGCCGTTGCCTGCCGCTCAAAATAACAACGAATTGCAAATTGGTGGGGAAGATGGCTTTCCATTTTTTGTCTTCAATAACGGTATAGAATTAGCTTGGCCCTATGACTATGCCATGATTTCCTCAGACTCATTGCCATTGGTGGCTTATTCCAGTAACCCACTCGCAGGCCCTGCCGATTACCTTTTTCAAATTGACACCATTCCTGAATTCACAAGCACATTCAAAAAGTCTACACAAGTGACTGCAAGCGGAGGCCGGCTGGAATGGGACTTGCCATTTGATCTCGAACCAGAAAAGGTATATTACTGGCGAGCAGCACTTCTTGGAGCTGATGGAGTGGATACGCTTTGGAAATCCGCTTCCTTTACCTATGTCCCAGGCAAAGAAGGATGGAACCAAAGCCATATTGGTCAGTGGCTTCAAAGTGATAGTCTTTTTCTAAATGCCGGCCGTTTCAGACTGGAATTACCTAAGGAAGGCCTGAATATCACTATCCAAAATCGGGTGAAGGGAGGAGCGATAGAGCCTAATTTTGTGGCTAATGGCATCAATGTAGGATCTGTAAACCGTGCATGGAACTTAGTGGATGAGGGAATAGGTATTTGCGTGATCGACACGCTAATTTTTACCTTGCAACCTAATCCACCAGGTGGACTTTATGGTTCAGTCAACGATAATCGAACGACTCGGGCATTTGTATTCCGGACCGATAATCCTTCAAGCCGAGCGGATGCCGTTCGATTTTTAGATAGTATTGTTCCGCCTAACAGCCATGTATTTATTTTTACAATTTACGATGAGAACAGAAAGGGGGAGTCTTTGCAACTTGAAACATGGGCAGCAGATACTTCAGTTTACGGTACGAGTTTAATAGAAGCTTTGGAGCGGAGAGGTGCGACAAGTTTGCAAAACCTCATGCAAGAAGAACGACAGGTATATAATTTTTTCTATCGCCAAAGCCGCTCTGGATTTACACGCTTACAAGAAGATTTTTTGTTTTCCACTGAGGATGTACTAGTCAACTCAGAAACTATGGGTCGTCGTCTTCCCGAGGGATTCTTTCAAACCGTCCCTGTCGATATCAACAGGGATACCATAAGCGTTTCGGTGGCCTTTGATAAATTAAATTCGGGCGACTCCGTTCAGGTGTTAGGTATAACTCCTTCGGGAACTGAAGCCTTTGAATCAACAGCTGCAGACACCTTTCTCTGGGAAGTTCCCGGATCGATCCCCTCCTTTTCCTTTTTCGTAAAACTCATGAATTTCCAAACTCGTCGGGCGCCGCTATTTAAGCATGTCAGGGTATATCAAGACCCTATTCCAGATTATTTTTGGTCCCCACCAGCTATGGGTGAACGACCCGATAGTGTTTTCATCAAAGGAACCCTATTTGATTGGTACTCCATGATAACCGCAGTTGGTAATACAGAGCTATCTGACTCTTTGACTGTAAGCTTCCGCATTCAAAATCAGGGTGAGGTGGTTTACAGAGATACGATGAGGCTTGGAGTTATCCAGGATGACCCGAAAGTCATGTTAAATTTAGAGACATCTGACTGGCCGACGGGTTTTTATAGTTTAACGGCTGAAATCAATCCGGAACGAGAGTCTTTGGAGAAACGCTACAGCAATAATATACTCTCAGTGCCTTTTAAATTGATCAAAGAGCAAGCAAAACCCATTCTTGAAGTTACTTTCGATAATGAGATAATAACGCAAGGTGATTTGTTAAGGCGTCGGCCTCAATTAATAATGTCCATTCAAAAAGTTGAGGGCATAGTCCCAATTTCAGCTGAGCAATTGCAATATGAGCTGATTCAACCCGACGGTAGTCTTTACGCTTTGGCAGATGAGCTGACTTTCTCAACAGTTGATACAGCGGGCGTTCTTCGTGGAGAATGGGTGGCAGATTTAGATTTAGAGCAGCAGGGAAGCTACCAATTAGAAGTTATTTATACTCCTTTAGACGGAGGACCCACTGACGACATAGTCTACCGCGTTGAATTTCGGCGACGAAATCTTGAAGAAGTTCGTTCCATAGTGCTCGCTCCGAATCCGACTACAGGGATTCTTTTTGTGCATTATGACATTCTGGGAGCGGAAGGACCGTCCGGGTGGTCCATCGAACTAATGTCTGCCGATGGTAGATTAGTTTGGCAGAGCGACGGCCAAACTCCACTTCCGATCGGGAATGAACGCATTGACCTGGGAGTAATTCCTCCTCAAGTTTCTGCGGGTTTTTATGTCTTTAGGTTCCGATTATTAGATTCAGAAGCCTTGCTATATGATGGAGAAGCAGGTCAAATTCAAGGGCGCATCCTTTTATTGCGACCTTAAGGAAAGATTGGATTATGGGCATGTTCAATACTTCTCATCCGCCATTTTTTAATCCTCGACTCAAAACCTATAGTCGGGGACGCCTTGCTGTCATATACTATGTACCGAAGAAAAGTTTAAAATATAACTGTTGGAGTGACGGTTTTACTGCAGCAATGGAGATAATTAGCGAATCCTGGGATATTGATTGGATTCACGCTGATGGGATCCTTCCAATCAAATTGATGAGGAGATACGATGCGATTTACGTAAAAAGTAATTGGGACTGGCGGGTAGATCAAAAAGTTCGAAAATGGAGTGCTTTCTTGTCTGCTCCTTGTTTTTTGGTTTTATCGGGCAGTCTTCCTCCACCAGAACCTTCAAAAAGGAAATGCTATTCTCATGTGTTTTACGAAACGTCCTGGTATGGGCAGTGGCAGGAGCAAATGCCATCTTCATCGCGAGCCTTTGGTGTTAATACAGATATTTATCATCCAAAGCCACACACAAAAAAATGGGATGTGATTGGTGTGGGTGCTTTAAAGGCCATCAAGCGATGGGATCGACTAGCAAATCGTTCGGGCCAAAAACTATTAGTTGGCGAAGCATTCGGGGCTGAGGCTGAAGATATACGCGACCGTCTTCAAAACAAGGGTGTCGAAGTACGAGAGTTTCAACCCCCTGAAAAACTGCGCGATTTGATGTTGTCTTCGCGACTCGTTTATATACCCGCAGAACTGCATGGCGGCGGCGAAAGAGCCGTGTGGGAAGCCAGAGCGTGTGGATTGCCCGTAGAGGTCGAAGCCGATAATCCCAAATTAAAAAGCTTACTTTCAGAGCCAATTTGGGATCACAGTGACTATGCCCAAGCATTACTAAAACCCCTTCAATTGGCTGGGAAATGAAAATTTATGCCTACCGTGCGCCCCGAGGAAACCTCGGCGATGACCTCAATCACTGGTTATGGCCCCGCATTCTGAATCCAGATTTTCTCGCGCGTCCAGGTGTTTTTATGGGCATCGGTAGCGTGATTCACCCGGACCATTTTCGACGATTACCGCCGGAGCAACCCTTATATGTTTTTGGAGCAGGCTGCCGATCTGCTCGTAATCCATTAGAAAATACCGATATAGAGGCACACCTAGCCATGGTTAGAGGCCCTCTTTCAGCCCGGGCTTTAGGCCTCTCTCTAGATAAAGCGGGATTGGATGCCGCTTATGTGATACAATTTACTGATGAATACGATAGCTGGCGCGCACTTCCGAAAAAGCATAATGTTACCTTGATTCCATATTTCCGGTCGGGCTCACTAGTGCACTACCCTTTAATTAAGCAAATAAAAAAATGGAATGTGTTGCGCTCGGACCATTATGGTTCAATTGCCCAAGCCATGCAAACCATAGCTTCTAGTCGATGTGTGCTTACTGAATCCTTACACGGTGCCATCCTAGCAGATGCACTTCGGGTACCTTGGATGCGTTTAGTGTATTATTTGGAACGGCCACAGGAACGTGAAACCGGACAATTTAAATGGAAAGACTGGCAAGAGTCCCTCAACATACCCTGTATTCCAACTTTGAAGATCCCTTTGGAACCGCACTATTGGTTATCTGGAAAGAAGAATATGGTACTGAAACCCTGGCGAACCCTTAGATATTGGCAATATCTCAAGATTAAGGATTCTTTTGTCCTGTCACCAGAAAGTAATTGGAGGGCAGCCAGCCAAAAGCTTAAAGAACAACTGAACGCCTTACAAAGATGAAAGTATATTGGGCTGGCATTTTTACAGGAGACTATATCAGATCTTTGAAACAGGAGTTGACTTCACAGGGCGTTGAGATTGTGGAGGCACATGAGGATTTTCTCCAAAAGCAAATTCCTCCAGACGCACTCATCCATGTGCATTGGTTAGAGGCTTACGGGACTTCAAAGCATATTGTGGACGACTTGCAAGATGTTTTATCGTTTTACAAAGGACGCAATTCATTGATCTGGACTGCACATAATTTACAGCCTCACGATATGCCCCTTCAGAAGGGGCGTGAATTTTATCAGGCATTGATACCTTTTTTTGACGCGGCTATACATTTAGGATCTCCATCCATTGCTAAGGTAGAAGAGATATATGACATACCTAAAACACAGCAGCAACTGCTATGCCTGCATCATATTTTACCTTCTGAGAAAGACCCCGGAATACTAACTCCCTGGAGTGATGCTCCCGGAACCTGGATTACTCTCGGTCGAATACGATCCCGTGCCGATAAATTGCAGCTGGGAAACTATGCGCGCGAAGCTCAGTTGTCTGGTAAGACATTGTATGTTCACCGGTATCCACATCTGCTACAGCGTCGGATATTCAAGAATCGATTTTTTGACCCGCAGCTGCTTTTACAGGAATCGAAGTGGCGATGGTTTGCTAAAAGAGTTCACCTAAACTTTGGCTTCCTGGAGGAACGAGAATTAGCAGCTTGGATTCAGGGCGCTGAGCGATTGCTTCTGCCTCGGACCGCTCATCTAAATAGTGGTATTCCGTTCCTGGCCGCTCCCTTTCGTATCCCCATTCAAGTACCTGATACAGGTAATATTCCCTGGCAGTTGAAACAGCTGGGTTATGAACAGCATCACAAAGATGTTTATCATTCCATAAACCCAACCAATTGGGCACAATATCAAGAAAGCGCGATCTCCCAATGGCGAAATGCCTACCGCACAGTGAATATGCATACATAGGCTGGAGTTGTATTTTCGTATCTTTCCCATGCAACTGAATATACGCGGATGGACTTATTATTATTATTTCTATTAACCGGAGTAAACGGGTTTTTTGCATTAGCCGAGATCGCAATGGTTACCGCCCGTCCCGCCCGTTTGAAAAGAATGAAGAATGCAGGTGTTTGGGGCGCGGAGTCAGCACTTCAGCTTCAAGAAGATCCCAAATATTTTCTTTCAACCATGCAGGTGGGCATTACTTTGGTGGTGCTCATCATGGGTTTAATTAGTGGTACAGGATTATCTCAAAAGCTTGAAACCCTGTTTGTAAATTTTGGATGGCCCCTAGCGGTATCCCATCACTTGAGTCTGGTATTAAGCCTGTTTTTTATTACTTACATTTCAATTCTTTTGGGCGAGTTAGTGCCCAAAACCATTGCCCTATCAAGACCTGAAAAGGTCGCTTGCAAAGTTGCTTCTATTGCCCATTTTTTGAGCTATGTATTTTTTCCATTTGCAAAATTACTGGCTGTAAGCACGGGCTGGGTCACTCGAATCTTGGGATTTAGGGAGCAGCAAAACGAATTTACTGCTGGAGAGTTGCGACAAATGGTGCGAATAGCGTCGGAAAAAGGTGTGATCGACAACATACAAAAAGCCCTACACGAAAAAGTGTTCTATTTTGCAGATAAACGGGCAAAGCACCTCATGACTCACAGCGATAACCTGGAATGGGTAGACCTGTTACAGTCCCGAGAAGTTATTCACAATCAAATTTTGCGATTCGGCCACAGTAAAATTATTTGCGTAGAGGGCCACCTATCTGAAATTATAGGTATTATCAAACAGCGGGAATATCTGAAGGCATATGCCCTGCATCCAGATCCAGACTTGACTGAGTTGATGTTGAAAGCCCATTTTATAGACGAAAATAAAATGGCTGAGCAGGTATTACAATTTATGCGGACTAACAATATCACAGTCTGTCTGGTCACCCGTGGCGGTGCCCAGGTGGTTGGATTAATTAGTCTATCTGATATTTTTGAAGCTCTGGTCGGGCAATTAGCCACGAAAAACAGCCCCCACGATCCTCCTTTTTTCAAGCGTGAAGATGGCAGTTTTCTCATCAGTGGCGATGCTCCTATCGAAGTCCTGGAGCAAATTCTTCCTAATTTCACCGTAGATTTTACTCAGATAAACTATTCATCTGTCGGCGGATATATAAATGGTCTACTCAATGGGCGATCCAAGGTGGGAGACCGTATCAATCTTAGAAAACATAAAATTGAAGTAGTGGATATGGACGGGCGATTTATAGATAAGGTTCTACTTTTGCCATCTTCCAAGTCTTGAGGGTTTTTGGCCTATTTAATCCATTTTCTTTAGTATATTTAAACCGGACTTTATAAATGTTCGCTTATGGGAAAGGCAAGTGATCTTGAAATCTATTTTGATCAGTTTCGACAGCAAATTATAGGCGTAGATACTCGCATTCCCGCACCTAATAATGAGGATCGTCCTCTGATATATGCCGATTGGACCGCAAGCGGAAGAAATTATGCACCCATAGAGGAGGCCATTCGATCCCTCCTAATGCCTACTTTAGCTAATACACATACCGAAACAAATCATACGGGGCAGTCCACTACCTACGCTTATAACATGGCCCGCAGGATTATAAAAAAAGAGGTGGGGGCAAACGAGAACGATGTGCTTCTGTCTTGCGGATCAGGAATGACAGGGGTAATAAACAAATTTCAACGAATTTTGGGGTGGAAAATCCACGAGCGTTATCGTTCGAATATTGACATAGAGGAAAGCCAAAGACCTGTGGTTTTTATTACGCACATGGAACATCATTCCAACCAAACTAGCTGGCTGGAGACCATCGCTAAAGTGATTGTTGTGCCGCCAGATGCAGAAGGAAGAGTATCTGCTAAAGCTTTTGAGGAATGCGTTGCTAAATATGCAAGCCGACCCTTTAAAATAGCGGCTATTACATCCTGTTCCAACGTTACGGGATTGATGACACCTTATACCGAGATTGCGCAAATCATGCATCGCTTTGACGGGTATTGCTTTGTGGATTTTGCGTGCTCCGGGCCCTATGTTAATATCGACATGCATCCGAATATTCCCGGGGGAGATATTGACGCTATATACTTTTCACCGCATAAGTTTCTAGGAGGACCGGGGAGCACAGGTGTTTTAGTATTCAATAATAAACTGTATAACAATAAGGTTCCGGATAATCCCGGAGGTGGCACGGTTGATTGGACCAACCCTTGGGGTGAACATAAATACGTGGATGATATTGAAACCCGAGAGGATGGAGGCACCCCACCTTTTTTGCAAACGATTAAGGCAGCCATGTGCCTTGAACTGAAAAAAAGTATGGGCGTCGATCAGATTTTGAAGCGTGAAAAAGAACAGCTGGAGCTTATATGGAAGGAACTGGACGATATCCCCAACTTGCATATTTTGGCTGCTCAGCACCGAGAACGTTTGGGCGTAATTTCTTTTTATATTGAAGGCTTGCATTACCTCATGGGCGTTAAATTGCTCAATGACAAATTTGGTGTACAGACTCGTGGAGGGTGTTCATGTGCCGGTACATACGGACATTATTTGCTCAATGTAGACCCTCAAACATCGCATTCTATTACAGATGCTATTTCACAAGGGAATTGTGCCAGCAAACCAGGGTGGATCCGAATGTCCATTCACCCCACAATGCGAAATACTGAAATCAACTACATTGTCCGGGCGATTCGTCAGCTTTGTCAGAACTTTCCAGAATGGCAAAAAGAATACGATGTAGATTGGTCGAGTAACACCATTAAACCTAAAGACCCAACAGATGAAGCTGCCTTAAAGGAACGTGTTGAAAATTTATTTCAAAGGGTCACTGAACGCACTCAGCCCCTTCTAGATATATTCTAATTCACCTCAAATTTATATTATGAAAAGTGTTATCACATGCGATACAGAGGGCATTATCGAAACCTTTAATGCAGGAGCGGAAGAAATGTTTGAATACGAACGACAGGAAGTAGTGGGGAGTAAAAGAGTTTCTCTATTCTCACCTGGTGAAATTGTTCTGCAGAACGTAGGCACCTGGCTAAGCGAAGCCGCCCAAAATGGGGAGTACGTTGCAGAAACCATATTTATCCGAAAATCCGGAGAGGAGTTTCCGGCCCGAATTCGAATTACACCTACATACAAGCATGGCAAACAGCAGGGCATGACGGGATATTGCGGGGTGACAGAAGAGCTCGATGAGCCGGTAGAGGTCCCCATTAAATGGACGACCTATCTCATCAAGGCTCTGGCCATTACACGCATGCCTTTTCTTTCTGCTGTTATTGCACCGGCTTTTGTTGCGGGAGCCTTCGCCTATCAGTATGGGCTAGACAGCACTGCTTTTTCCACCTCTCTTTTTGTATGGACTGTCCTTGGCTTAGCTTTACTGCATTTATCGAGTAATCTATTCAACGATTACTTTGATGTGAAGGACGGCACGGACGGAGCAAATGATAACTATTTCACTCAGTTTACCGGAGGAAGCAGAGCCATTGAACTGCGCTTAATTGATTTGAAGGGCACCTGGCGCTTAGCCATGACCCTTTTGATCGCGGCTGTGGCTATCGGCCTGTATCTAACTTTTAGGACAGACTACATTACTTTACTGATTGGTCTGAGTGGGGCGGCAATTGGGTATTTTTACACGGCGCCACCTGTTCGATTAGTTGCGCGAAAAGGCCTCGGTGAACTATCTATCGCACTGGCTTTTGGTTGCTTAGTTACGCTAGGAACCTATTATGTATTAGCTCAAGAACTGAGCATGCTTGCTTTCTGGGTTGGCTTGCCGGCGGGCCTTCTTACAGCAAATATCCTACTTATCAATGAGTTTCCAGATGCCGCTTCAGATGAAAAGACAGGTAAAAACCATTTGGTCGTAACCTATGGAAAAAAGAGAAGTGTTCTGATTTATTTCGGGATTCTTCTGGCGGCTGTGCTGACCTATATCGGATTGTATTTTGCTTTGGGCGATCAGAACCTATTAATCTTAGGGGTTGCTGCTTATACCGCTGTTTTTGGAGCCTATATTTTTCGGAATATAAAGCGCGATTACGATTCCAGAGCCTTGGTCCAATCAAACATTCATACGATTATCTTGAGTGCGACAAGTACTTTTTTATTTGCATTAAGCCTAATCTTGGGTCCGTTATGGATGTAAAGCCGAAGTTCATCAACTATTTTTCTCTGAGGACATTAGATTGATAAATAGATAATTATGTGGAAAGAAAAAGACGACACTTTACAAGCTAAGTTTACATTTAATGATTTCAAAGAAGCATTTGCCTTTATGAGCCGTGTCGCTTTTGAAGCTGAAGCTCAGCAACACCATCCCAATTGGACAAATGTATATAATACGGTAGAATTTGCGCTAAATACGCATGATGCCGGAGATATTGTAACCGATAAAGATCGAAAGTTAGCGGATACCATAGACGATATTTATGAATCCATGAGCTCATGATCCGAAGCAAATTAGGTAGTACCGGAGAGAGCATTTTTTCGGTGATGACAGCGCTCGCCAATTCCCATGATGCGATTAACTTAGCGCAGGGCTTTCCCGGATTCGAGCCGGATGCACGGATTTTTGATTTTACTCGAGCGGCTATGGATAATGGTGAAAACCAGTACGCACCGATGAGGGGCATGCCCGAGCTAAATGCATTCCTGTGCCAAATGCTTAATGATGCCCACAAGACCAATCTTCACCCCGACAAAAACCTGACGATAACGGCGGGCGCCACTCAAGCTATTTTTACAGCTATATCTGCCTTGGTGAATCCGGGCGATGAAGTTATCGTATTTGATCCCGCTTACGACTGTTATAAACCAGCCATTAAGTTGGCGGGTGGGAAAGTGCGCTCTATCTCGCTCGATGATTCCTTTCAGATTCCGTGGGATCAGTTTGCCGATGCTTTGTCGGATCATACAAGGCTTGTTATTGTAAATACACCCCACAATCCGGGTGGAACGACCTTTACTGAGGCAGACTGGGAACGTTTGGCGAGCCTGATTGAAAATAAACCTACCTTGGTCCTGAGTGATGAGGTCTATCACGAAATGACGTTTGACGGGCGCGTACATCATAGCGTATTAGCTTGTTCGGCACTTCAGGAGCGTGCACTTGCCACCTACTCCTTCGGCAAAAGTTTTCATATAACCGGCTGGAAAGTGGGTTATATCGCCGGTGCAGAAAATCTGATGCGGGAATACCATAAGGTTCACCAATACAATGTATTTTCAGTTCATAGGCCAAGTCAGGTGGGGCTATTACACTACATGCAACAGGCGCCCGGAGTCCGCGATGAAATTGCTCCATTTTATCAAAAAAAGCGAGATGTTTTATTTGAAGCCCTTGCAGATACACCTCTGCGCCCTCGGCCTTGTCAGGGCAGTTATTTTGGACTGTTCGATTACAGAGAACTCAGTCAGGAACCCGACGTAGAATTTGCACACCGCCTCACTCGAGAGGCAGGGGTCGCCACCATTCCCATTTCGGTGTTTTATGAAACGCCGCCAGATCAACATCTTATTCGGATCTGTTTTGCTAAAAAAGATAAAACGCTTAGGCAAGCTGCCGATCAATTGCGCCGGTATTGTCAATCGTAAATAAAAATAGCTGTTGCCAGGACCATAGTTATAAAGATTTTTTTAATTTTTTTTGGGCGGTCCCCGAGGATCCACCGGACGGTGGATCCTCGAGGGCGCTGCGTTCGGGGGTTCCGTCCTCGAGGTCACCTGTGGCGACCCTCGGGACAGCCAGCAAAGCTGTCTCCCCTTCCATCGCTACCGCATATCATATAGCTTCCGAAAGGGTTTGAATAGCCTTTTATGCAACTGCAGGAAGATGTTTTTGCAAAAGAATGAATTGAATGTTTACTAGAATTCACGATTTGGGAAAATAGATGTCAATTTTTTCCTATCTTTCTAACAGCAAAAAGATTTAGCATGCGACTCATCAACCCCAATGACCCCAACCATTTCGCTATTTTTCGGAAAAGCAACAAGCATATTCGAATCCGAGTCGAGGATATGCTATTGGCAGAGACCTATGCACCGATAATCCTAAATGAACGTGGTAGAACGCTTTACGATACAGTGTATTACATACCTAAAAGCGATGTTTACGTGCGCATGCATGAGAAATCGGGCGGCCGTACTCAATGTCCGATAAAAGGTACAGCTTTTACCTGGTCCTGGAGTGGCATTTCCGATTTAGCCTGGAGCTATGAAGAGCCATTACCAGCCGCTAAGGAGCTTGAAGGGTATATTGCTTTCAATTTAGAATATGCAGATATGGCCTTATTATGTGCCTAAGTGCTTAAGCAAAAAGTGCTGCAATATCATCTCACTTTTATTCACCTACAGATAAATCTTGTTAAAGTAGTCGTTTGTCGGAATGCCATTTAAAAATTGAGCACTCATAATTAGTGAGCGATTAATCCTGTTGCCTCAATAATACTTTTATAAGCTCAATTTGTGCGTGAGCACCCGCCCATAGCGACACCCATGAAATGGGTGGCACGCCCTAAAAGACAGAAAAAAATTAAAGCGTTTCGTACAGCCAACGGAAAAATTCGCGCTGCCAGGCAATTCCATTTTGAGGAGACAAAATCCAATGATTCTCTTCCGGAAAGAGAACAAATCGACTTTCTATACCTTGGAGCTGAGCAGCCTGGAAGGCCTCCTGGCTCTGTCCTATGGGAACCCGATAATCTTTGCCGCCCTGTGTAATCAAAATGGGTGTATTCCATTGATCGACCCGACGGATGGGGTTAAAGTCGCTGTAGCTTTTCTGAGCAGCGGCATTATTTTTTTCCCAATAAGGTCCTCCAATATCCCAATTGACGAAAAAGAGTTCTTCTGTTGTTCCGTACATACTTTCCAGATTGAAAACACCGGCATGGGCAATAAATGTGCGGAATCGGTTTTCGTGTATTCCCGCTAATTGAAATACGGAATAGCCTCCATAACTCGCTCCCACTGCTCCTAGGCGATTCTTGTCTACAAAAGGTTCTTGAGCCAGAGCATCTATGGCTGTGAGGTAATCGGCCATGGCCTGACCGCCCCAATCCTTACTGATTTGGGCATTCCACTCAACCCCATGACCGGGCATACCGCGACGGTTGGGCGCCACAATAATATAACCTTGAGCTGCCATGAGTTGGAAATTCCAACGGAAAGAGTAGAACTGACTGAGCGCTCCCTGCGGCCCGCCCTGACAATATAAAATGGTGGGGTAGGTCAATTCGGGATCAAAGTCGGGGGGATAGATCACCCAGGTCAGCATTTCTTTACCATCTGTAGTGGGGATCCACCGCTCCTCAACCCGGCTCTTTGAAATACCAGCGTATGCTTTTGCGTTGACGCGGCTTAACGGCAGCCAACTATTAGATTTGGGTTTGTATAGAAAGATTTCACTCGCGTGATTAAAGTCGCGTCGAGTCACAATTAGCCCTTCATCATGTTCAGCTACTAAGGATGTGACATCAAAAGATCCTGATGTGATCTGACGGATGGGTTGCCCTTTGGGAGTATCCCGATTAAAAGGAATGGAGAAAAGCTGGACGGTTCCTTTCCAGGCCGCAGTAAAATAAATGTTTTGCCCATTGGAGGACCAATAAAAACTCCGAACGGTTTCATCCCAGTGGGCAGTCAGATTGTGGTCGATACCATCTACACGTAATATGATATCGTTTTTATCGGACTCGTATCCCTCGCGTTTCATTTGCAGCCAGCTTAGATGTCCTTGTGGGGAGAAGGCAGGTGCTTGATCATAACCCGTATTATAAGACGTTAAATTTTCAGTTTCTTTTCGGTCTATATGATAGGCGTAAATATCTGTATTGGTACTTAGGGCATAAGCTGTCCCCGTTTTCTTTTTTGCCACATACAAAATCTGCTTTCCGTCAGGTGACCATATATAATCCTCGGGTCCACCAAACGGACTTTGTGGGCAATGGTAAGGTTCGCCGGCCATAATATCCACAGCCTGCTCTGTGTCGCCCTGCAGGGGGCGGTAGAATACATGCTGAAAATAGCCTTCCTCTTCGTGATCCCAATGGCGGTAGGCAAGGTCATCCCATACGTAGCCGTGGGCTTCCGGTAAGTCGGGATAGCGATGGGAAGCTTTCACTTTCTCAACCAGTACGTTCTCATTGTATAAAACATATTTTTCGTTGGGGGAATATTTTTTATTATCCGGTGCCTTGTCAAGCATACGACGGGTTCCGCCAGTGGCAGCCACCCGGTAATACTGAGTGACAAAATCATTGCTATCTACCCTCGGGTGGGATACCCGATAGTCTATAGAATCCCCGTCTGGAGAGAGGCCCATAGGACTGACGCGACCGAGAGACCACAATTTTTCAGGGCTGAGGGGCTCCGTTTGTGATATTAAACTGGGTAAACAGGAGAAAGAGATTAATGCAATAAGGAAAAGCCGCATATTTTAAGTGTTTTACTTGATCCATAAAAATAGAAATTTATCTGTTAACACTATTGCCATTAGTCTGCTAAGGTCGAGAATAAGTGAAGCGAATGAACTTTTTTCACAATGGTGAGGGTGAACCGTGGATAGACTGTATCTTTGCGTATATTTTCAATTTGATAAGACATTATGATCGAATTACAGCTATTTGAACAACAACCGGATCGCATTATTGAAAGTCTGACCAAGCGAGGCTTTGCAGACGGCGAAGCCCGTGTAGAGCAGGTACGGAAACTTAATGGTAAACGAAAAGAACTGCAAGCTTCCTACGACCAGCAAAAGGCCGAATCAAATCGCATTTCCAAAGAAATTGGAGCGAAATATCGGGAAGGAGCAACAGAGGAAGCCGAAAAGTTAAAAACGGAAGTTAGTGGCATGAAGAAGTCGCTTCAAGCGCTCGAGGAGCAGCATAAAAACGTGACCGAGCAATTGGAAAACCTTAGATTTGAGCTTCCCAATATATTAGATGAACGCGTACCTTCTGGCAACTCAGATGCAGATAATGAAGTGCTTCAGCCCTGGGAAGGGGATGCTAGTGCTTTAGAGCAAAAGGAAGCTGCCCATTGGGATTTAGGCGAATCTATGGGACTTATTGATATGGCTCTAGGAGCTAAAATTTCCGGCTCCGGCTTTCCGGTTTTGCGTGGGCAGGCGGCAAAGCTTCAACGGGCGTTGATCTCGTTTTTTCTGGATAGGGCTACAGATGCTGGGTATACGGAATATGTACCTCCCTTGCTGGTAAATGCAGATTCTGCAAGAGGCACGGGCCAATTACCCGATAAAGAAGGACAAATGTATGAGGTACCTGCAGACGGTTTGTTTTTGATTCCTACTGCAGAAGTGCCTTTAACAAATATATATCGCGATGTAATTGTGGAAGAAGCACAGCTCCCACTAAAAATAACGGGTTACACTCCTTGTTTTCGGCGTGAAGCGGGCTCATACGGTTCGGAGGTAAAGGGTCTCAATCGCGTTCATCAATTTGACAAGGTAGAAATCGTTCGCGTGGAACACCCCGACCGATCATATGATGCTTTGGAGGAGATGATGAAGCATGTCAGCGGACTACTCGAAGATTTGGAGCTTCCATTTCGCGTACTTAGACTTTGCGGCGGGGACACAGGCTTTGCCGCTGCCATGACATATGACTTTGAAGTATATGCGGCTGGTCAAGATCGATGGTTGGAAGTCAGCTCTGTGTCTAATTTTGAAACCTTTCAGGCTGAGCGCTTACAGTTGCGTCTTCGCACAGAAAAGGGTAACGTATTGGCTCACACCTTGAATGGGAGTGCTCTGGCTTTGGCACGCATTATCGCTTGCATTTTAGAAAATGGGCAATCCGATGAAGGAATTCGCATACCAAAAAAACTGATTCCATATACTGGGTTCGAACTAATTCGACGTTAATAGGGTTACTATAAGGCAACTAAAAACTGATTACTCATGATGACATATTTTCTGATTATCGGCTTTTTCGCTATTGTTGGATTTATTGTTCAAAATAGATTAAAAAGCAAATTTAATAAATACAGCAAGCAAGCTTTGTATGCGGGTATGAGTGGGCGTGAGGTCGCTGAGGACATGCTGCGCCACTATGGTATTGACGATGTTCAGGTCACACAAGGACAGGGATATTTAACGGATCACTACCATCCAGGTAAAAAGACCGTGAACTTGAGTCCTCAAGTTTACCAAGGTCGCAATATCGCAGCAGCGGCGGTAGCAGCTCATGAATGTGGACATGCCGTTCAGCATGCCACCTCCTATTCCTGGCTTGAAATGCGATCTACCTTAGTGCCTGTTGTGAGTTTTGCTAGCAATGCTCAGCAATGGCTTTTGTTGCTTGCTATCGGAGGCTTGGGCGGAGGGTTTCAAGCGGGGTCTACTATTCTTTTGCTAACTGTTATTGCTTTTGGGTTGACCACACTTTTTTCTTTAGTCACCCTACCTGTCGAGTTCGATGCAACAAAAAGAGGGCTCGTTTGGCTGAAGGAATCGGGCGTAACGGGTAACCAGAAAGAATACGATGGCGCAAAAGATGCTTTAAATTGGGCTGCCATGACCTATGTAGTAGCTGCATTATCATCTTTGGCAATGACAGCCTGGTTGCTGCTTAGATTTCTTGGAAACGATTAAAAATTCCTATTTTTGCAACAAACAATACGAAACGGATTATGGCCGACTCTTTAGAAAATACAATAAAGGAACAGGAAAAAAGCATGCAATCATCAGTGGATTATTTGGGGAAACAGCTTTCCCAGATTCGAACGGGAAAGGCAAATCCTACTATCCTGGATGCTATTCGTGTAGACTACTATGGTACTGAAACACCACTAACTCAAGTAGCAAATGTAGCAGTTTCAGATAGCAGAACCATTGTGATTCAGCCCTGGGAAAAAGGTATGATAGAACCCATCGAAAAGGCGATATTTGGCTCTAATTTGGGCTTAACGCCTCAAAATGATGGCGATGTAATCCGAATATCTATTCCCCCACTTACCGAAGAACGTCGAAAAGCACTCGTAAAGCAAGCGAACGCTCAGGGAGAGGATGCAAAGGTAAGCATTCGCTCAGCTCGTCATCGCGCTATGGATGCGATCAAAACCGAAGTTAAAGATGGCTTCCCCAAGGATGCGGCAGATCGTGAACAGAGTAAAGTAGATGCTATGACGGCCAAGTATGTAAAGAAGGTGGATGACACTATTGAAGTTAAAGAAAAGGAAATTATGACCGTTTAGTCGGAATGAAAGCCTGAAATCAGATAAATTTAAAGCCTGGACGGTAGCGAATAAGCTACATTCAGGCTTTTTTTTATTGTTTTTTGAAAAAAGGATATAGCGCCCCAGGCCCGCCAATATTGAGCTATCCGTTAAATCTTTCCTATTTTAGAATAGCTGAAATCAGCTTGTCGAATTAATTTTGTCGGAAATCCGCTATTCTAAATTAATTGATTACCTTTGCAACGTTATTTTTCACACAATAGTAGTTTTATGAACATTTACGTAGGAAATCTTCAGTATGGATTAAATGAAGATGAATTAAAATCTGTATTCGAAGAATATGGATCAGTTGAATCCGCAAAAATTATCACAGACCGAGAAACTGGACGCTCTAAAGGCTTTGGTTTTGTTGAAATGCCTGATGATAATGCCGCTCAAGACGCCATCAATGATTTAGATGGAGCTGAATTGGGAGGTCGCGCTATGCGTGTATCCGAGGCTCGTCCTCGACGATAATTCTCGTGCCAATGACATTTATTTAGATAATATTTCTATTAGATAGATATAGCTCAGAATTTTAGGGCGCATCAGTAATGATGTGCCCTTTTTTATTTTCATAGAATCTGATATTCAGTTCTTGGCCATCATACACGGCATATGAGCGGGCAAACATCCACTCACCCAGATTGATATATCGACTGCCGTTACTTAGCGTATAGTCTATGGTCAGGTGTCGATGACCGAAAATGTAAAAATCAGCGGGGTTGCCTTTTTGAATTTCGCTTTCGCAATACTGGATAAGCCATTCAGATTCTGGTCCCAAATAATCTTCAGCACCTTGATTTTGAGCCCGGCTTTTTCCAGACCAGTATTCTGCTATATATATGCCGAGATTGGGGTGAATGCGAGCATAGAGCCATTGAGCCCATGGGTGGTTAAATAGACGTTTCAACCGCTTATATCCGTGATCGCCAGGCCCTAGACCATCTCCATGGCCAATGTAAAATGTGTGGTCACCTAATTTTTTTTGTATAGGCTCCCGATGAATCTGAAGGTCTAATTCTTTTTCTAAATAGTCGAACATCCACATATCATGGTTGCCCGTAAATATTTCTAGTTGAATACCAGCATCCCGCAACTCAGCCAGGGCACCCAGGAATCGGATATATCCTTTGGGTACGGCTTTTGCATATTCAAACCAAAAATCGAATAGGTCACCAACCAAATAAATGACATCCGCATCTTTTGCTACCATGCGCAGCCATCGGACGATTATTCGCTCTCTGGCAATTGCTGAACTGTCACCGTCAATGCCTAGATGAAAGTCGGATGCAAAATATATTTTCACTACCTACGTTTTTTATTGCGAATTTACCATTTTACAGTGGATTACACGAGTACCTTCCATGAGAGACTGACTCAACCGAGGAGATAATTACTAAGCAAGGGTAAGGACCTTCGGCAGCTGCTCTACTTTTTTTATTTTTGACACTGAAAATTCTCAGCATGAAAGGTATAGGATTAATCAAACTATTTTGCTTGCTCATTAGCTTTTCTGTTGCCGGACAAGGAAACTTTAGCGCAGTAGTGTCTCAAAGTGAAGTAGTAGCAGGAGAGATTGTTGAGCTGAAGTTTATTATTGAAAATATGAAAGGTGATTTTGAGCCGCCGAACTTTGCTCCTTTTGAGCAAGTAGCTGGACCTATGCAGTCCAGTTCTTTCCAATCAATAAACGGACAAATAAGTGAAATGTATTCCTTTACATATATTCTTCAAGCACCGGAAGAGGGAGTATATTTAATCTCAGAAGCAGAATTGTTAGTGGAAGATCAGGCATTTTATACCGATCCCATCGAAATTTTAGTTTTACCCTCAGGTAGAACACCATCAACTGATAGGCAGGACATCAGGCAGAAATCCCCATCTTTGCAACAAATTCTAAAGGGAAAAATCATAAAACGATTCTAAGATGCCCTTGGCAACACCTCTACTATTATTGTGCTTTTCTCTTTCAATGTCTGCATTGGCTCAGGTACCAGACCAGTTTTCTGCCGAAATTCGTGCTGACCGTCTTTTACCTCAGCAGTCTGTGGAATTGATTTACACCCTAGAAAATGCCGACGGTTCTAACTTTACCCCGCCGGACTTTTCTCCTTTTGAGGTATTGCAAGGCCCATCTATTTCGAATAGCTTGCAAATAATAAATGGAAAACGCTCGAGCAGCGTGACCTATTCATTTTTGCTTGCAGCACCCTCAAAGGGCACCTATGAGATTCCAGCAGCTCAGATTGAAGTGAATGGAAAAACGCTATTCTCTAATACGGTTACCATTGAAGTGGTGCCACAACGAAACTCATCCGCGAACGAAAGGAGTAAAGGAGTGTTTGTGCAGTACGAATTGAGCACAGACTCACCCTACATCGGTGAAGTGCTGATACTAGATTTGGTTCTTTACAGTAAAAAGCGCGTGCATAAAGTTTATAAAAGGAACGAGCCGGATCGCAGCGGTTGGTATAGCTTAATTTTTCCCGTTCGCCCGCCACCAGGAAAAACAGTTAGGCAGGGTCAACCCTACTTTCGGCAAGTACTCAGTAGAGAGCTCCTCTATGGACAAAAAGCTGGACCACATATAATTGATCGCTTGTACCTACAAGTTGATTTAGAACCTGAAGAGGACCAACGCTCTTCTCCTTTTTCTTTTTTTCGGTCCTATGATCGGCGAGAAGTTTATGTTTCAGACACTACCGTTTGGGTCCAGTCTTTACCGGCAGGTGCTCCAGAATTCTTTTCAGGTTTGGTTGGACAGCCGCAAGTCATAGGGCAATTAAAAGACAGCCAAATTTCTAGGGGAAAAGCTGCAGAATATACGGTACGTCTAGAGTCTTATAGCGACCCCAATATTGTAAAACCGCCTCGCATTATCACAGATGGAGCAGAAGTGCTGGCTCCCAAGCTCAGGCAAGAAACAAAAAAAGACAGCAGAAATGGTCGTCAATATATCTATATATACGACTACCTTATTGTACCCGATAGCTCAGGTGTGCACGAGGTGTATCCGGAGATCACTTACTTTGATATTGAGACAGAAGAGTATCGAACCACGGCGGGATCAATTCAGGAATTGTGGGTTACCGAAAAGCCGGTGCAAAATCAAGATAAATTAGGTTCTGAAAACTCCGACGAAAAATTAAAACCGCTTTCAGATCGAGATTCACCGAGTATCTTCAGTCAGTGGTGGCTATATATCCTACTTCTTATCGGCCTTTTGGTTTTGGTCTTTCGGTTTCAAAAAATACGGAAGGAAAAGCCGAACCCAAAAGCATCCCTAGAACAGCACTTTGATAAACTCATACAAACTAACCGCCCTGACCCTAAAGAGCTTCGTAAGTGTCTGACAGCCCTTGCCGCTCAAGAAAAGAAAGCAGATGAGGGAGGAAGTATGTGGCTTGAGTATTTAAAAGAACTCGATTATCTTGTCTTTAGTCCTTCATCGAACTCTACTGACTGGGATCAGATTTTGAGTAAATGGCGTTCTCAGAGACAGAGAAAATGATGCGGTAACGTCAGCATTAGGTAAGAAAAGAAGTATGAGCTGGACAGGACATTCTATCTCTGCAAAATTTATTACTTTTAAGGTTCAATTGAATAGTATATGGAGTTTACACTAACAGAAGAACAGCAGGCAGTAAAAGAGGCGGCGAGAGAATTCGCACAAAAAGAACTGAAGCCAGGAGTGATCGAGCGCGATAGCAATATGACATACCCCAGCGAGCAGGTCAGAGGTTTAGCAGAACTTGGATTTCTAGGTATGATGACAGATCCTGCTTACGGAGGCGGAGGAATGGATACAATGTCCTATGTTTTAGCCATGGAAGAAATATCAAAAGTAGATAACTCGTGCTCTGTTATTGTTTCGGTCAACAACTCTCTAGTTTGTTGGGGACTGGAGAAGTTCGGTACGGATGCCCAAAAAGACACCTACCTTAAGCGACTAGCAACAGGGGAGTGGATTGGAGCATTTTGTTTGTCAGAACCCGAAGCGGGAAGCGATGCGACAAGCCAACGAACAACAGCTGAAGATAAAGGGGACTATTATTTACTGAATGGAACCAAAAACTGGATAACTAACGGGGGCTCCTCAAAATTACATTTGGTTATTGCTCAAACAGATCCGGAAAAAGGACACAGAGGAATTAATGCATTTATTGTAGAAGCAGACTGGAAAGGAGTACAAGTGGGTGCCAAAGAAGATAAATTGGGTATCCGTTCTTCTGATACACACACGATCATGTATAGTGATGTGAAAGTCCCGAAAGAGAACCGTATTGGTGAAGACGGTTTTGGATTTAAATTTGCAATGCAAGTCTTGAGTGGTGGTCGTATTGGTATTGCTGCCCAGGCTTTAGGAATTGCTGCAGGTTCATATGAGTTAGCAAAGGCCTACGCAAAAGAACGCGAAGCTTTTGGTAAACCTATAGCACAGCATCAGGCCATTGCTTTTAAATTGGCGCATATGGCCACAGAAGTAGAGGCTGCTCGACTCATGGTATATCGTTGCGCACAGATGAAAGACAGAGGGGCAAACTACGATAATGCGAGTAGTATGGCTAAAGTTTTTGCCTCTGAGGTGGCTATGCGCTCATCAACAGAAGCTGTTCAAATTCATGGAGGATATGGTTTTGTGAAAGAATATCATGTGGAAAGGCTGATGCGTGACGCAAAAATCACCCAAATTTACGAAGGCACTAGTGAAGTTCAACGTATAGTACTGTCCCGAAACTTATTGAAAGGAAATCTGTACGACCCCATTCTAGATCTTCAATAAGTCCAATTTTTATTGCACGCAACAATCGGACCATGCAGTGAGTTATAATGTCGTATGTGGACGAAATCCTGGCAAATAGCGCGCTTCTATTCCATACCCATTAAGGTACATTGGTCCTTTATGCTGATGGTAGTATATGTTTTTTTTGTAGGTTGGAAGGAATCTATGGAGGCAATAGCGATTCTTGGATTTGGATTTTTTGTTGCTTTACTTTTCGTATGCGTACTCTTGCATGAGTTGGGCCATGCGTTAACGGCTCGGCGATACGGTGTTTCTACAAAAGATATTATCATCAGTCCAATTGGAGGTGTCGCTCGCTTGCGAAGGATGCCCAGAAAACCGTGGTCTGAATTTTGGGTAGCCATTATGGGCCCGGCAGTTAACATAGCCATTGCACTTATTTTGGCGATTATTATCTCGGTAACTCCTCTGTCTTTTATTCCTGCGGGCGCTCCCTCTCAATTGTTTGGAAACATAGCTAACCTATTTCCTCTACTTATGTGGATCAATCTTGGGTTAGTTATTTTTAATCTCATTCCAGCTTTTCCCATGGATGGAGGACGCATATTTCGTTCCTTATTATCTCTGAGGTGGTCACCGTTACAATCTACTCGAATTGCATCCTATTCCGGCCAATTTATTGCCTCCGGCTTCATTTTTTATGGTTTATACCAAGGCGAGTTTATTCTCCCCTTTATCGGTGTGTTTGTTTTCGTGACGGCTGCAATGGAGTATCGAAACATGAAACGATTTAGCGCTGCTCAGAGTCAAAAAATACTTCATATTACAAGACCCGTTAAGCCTTTGTTTGTTGATGACCCCATTCATCGAGTATATGAACTTTTAGAAAACAGTGACGATAACCATCTCATCGTATTAAACGATAAATATCAGGCTATAGGATATATTGACACTTGTAAGTTGGTTCCTGAGGATGAAAGTGACTCTAGGTTTATGGTTCGGGATTATATGATTCAGGGAGTAAAAGAGGTTCATTATACTGCTAGCATTGCTGATGTAGCTCTAGAATTTGAGGATCATCCCTATCCAATATTTGCGGTGTCTACAGATAATTATTTGTTGGGCTCCATTCGACAAAATGACGTTTTATGATGGATGAGGGAAATTCAGATTTCTGGTCACACTCCGATTTTTTAAAGCGTGCTATTAAGATTGGACGAGAGGGAATGAAAGCGGGACGTGGTGGACCATTTGGTGCTGTAGTCGTTCAGGACGGTAAAATTGTAGGGGAAAGTTCGAATTGTGTTACGAGTGCAATTGATCCTACTGCTCATGCTGAGGTTATGGCTATTCGGCATGCATGTAAGAACCTAGAAACCTTTATATTGGAAAATTGCACCTTGTATACCAGTTGTGAGCCATGTCCAATGTGTCTAGGTGCGATTTATTGGGCGCGCTTGTCTCGAGTTTTTTTCGCAGCGTATCATCGAGATGCGGCTAAAGCTAATTTTGATGACAGCTTTATTTATAGTGAGTTAGATAAAACACCAGAAGATCGAAAGATACCTATGCTTCAAATGCTTCGCGAAGAAGGAATTACTTTATTTGAAGAATGGATAAACATGGAAGATAAAACAGTATACTGAAGGAACGGTATAGAGTCCTCTTTACTCCGTCTGCAAACTGACTGAGTGTTAAAAGCACTTTATTTAAATCCTAAAGGTATTTGGTCTCTTAGCCTCTTACTCAAAACCATTCTTGTGGTATACTTACTCTTTAAGACGGGCTAAAACTAAGGCTGTAACATCTTTGCTTTCCGCTGCGAAAAGCATAGAGCCACCAGAAACATCAAAAACGAATGCGAAGTCGTTCTCTTTGGCTACGTCACTAATTGCAGTTTCTACTTTTTGTAGGATTGGACCAAGCATAAGCTGTCTTTCTTGCTGAAGCCTCTGCTGCATGCGTTGTTCAAATGTGCGTAATTGCTCCTGTTCCTGCTGGAACTTTTGTTCTTTTTTTTGCTGATCGATACGGGAAAGATTCCCCTCAGCAATTTCCCGTTGAAAGACACCAAAGTCTTCCTCTAATTGCGCTACGCGTTCTTCAAAAGACATGACTAAGGAATCCCGCAGTTCTTCCATTTTGCGTTCAGCTTCTGATGTTTCAGGGAGCACTTCTAATAGATTCCCCAAGTTAACATGAGCAAACTTTTGCTCTTGAGCATCTGCAGTGGTTGCGAAAAGGAAAAATAGAGAAACAAGAATGATATTTAAGACTCTCATATATAGAGGTGTTTGAGCGTCAACGATCAATATTTAAATCTATATTTCAATGACGAATGTAGTTAATCTAATGGATTTCAAAAAGAAATTACTAACAGGCATGAGAAGCGCGAATAGTTTTTAATCCGCGTTTTTCGTCTGTTTTTTCTTCTGCGCCTCGGATGACGATTTGCGATCTTCTTCAAGTTCTTTTTTGTCGTCGTCGGTCATACCTTTGCGGATTTCATCCTCAACGGTCGCTCGTGCTGAGTTGAACTCGCGTATACCCTTACCCAAACCGCGCATCAATTCGGGAATTTTTCGCCCCCCGAATAATAAGAGGACAATAAAGAGAATTACGAAAATCTCCCAACCACTAGGCAGAAAAGCGAATACTAATGGATTCATATGCATTTAATTTACGCCACAAAGGTAAAAGAATAAGTATCAGACTTTATCACTTATGAGGCTATATTTTTCAATAACGGTTTGGGTAAGGTCAAAATTCCCTAAAAAAGTCATTTTTTGAGACCTATTTCTCGCAATCGCTCATCCAAATAAGCCCCGGCAGTGATGGGGGCATATTTTAAGGGCCTATCTTCTGTCACGCATTCATCTAAACAACTCAAATCCATTTCGCTTACCGGATGTAAGAAAAAGGGTATACTTAACCTAGGTTCACTCCATTTCTCGCGAGGTGGATTGACAACGCGATGGGTGGTTGATTTTAAGTAGCCATTCGTGAGGCGTTGGAGCATGTCTCCTACATTGACTACAATTTCTTCTCCCTCTGTGATCACAGGTACCCAATTATCATCTTTATCTAATACTTGCAGGCCTTGAGCAGAAGCCCCAACCAAAAGCGTGATGAGATTAATATCTTCATGTTGCTCTGCGCGAATGGCAGAATCTGGCTCCCTGGTTATCGGAGGGTAATGAATAGCCCGCAAAATACTGTTTCCTTGATCTATTGGACCATCAAAAAAGTCCTCTTTTTGATTGAGGTATATGGCGATCGCTTTAAGTAAATCTCCGCCTGCTAACTCAAACTCGTGATATAATTGAACGGCCGTTGGTAAGAAATTTGGTCGCTCTCGAACCGGGACATTATCGGGATAGCTTTCATGACTTTTTAACTCACCCGAAACTTCCTGCCCTATTTGAAAAAACTCTTTTAAGTCAGCAACATCACTTTGTTTGGCATGCTCCTTCCCGAATGAGGTGTAACCGCGTTGGCCAGCCAAACCCTCAACTTCATACTTTTCTTTTACTGATTTTGGCAAATTAAAAAACGCTTCGGCTTCCTTATAAAACGTATCAACTAACTTTTTTGGAATGCCATGATTGTATACTCCAACAAAGCCTACTTTGTGAAAAGCATGGCCTAGCTCTTCGATAAACTGATGTCTATCTTCTTGATTTACGGACCTGAATTTACCAAGGTCAACGAAGGGTATATTCCTGTCTTCCATGTCTTTATCTTTTTGATTCATGTATCAATAATACAAAATTTAAACTGAAAGCCGGCAGAGCGGACTTCTTCATCAGGCATTTCCAACAGCCGAAATCGTTTCTCCACGCCCCAAATCATCCGATGGTAAATGTGTGTTTATTGCCCGAAACCATAGTGGAGGAATCAAGCTCAATAGCATGGCCGCCGGATAGCCCATCGGCAATTGGGGGCTTTCTTCATAATGCCTTAAAATCTGATAGGGCCGCTGAGCTTTGAAGTGATGATCGGCATGCCTCGTCAACTCAAAAAGCATAATCCGGCCCATGGGATGATTACTATTCCATGAATGATGAATATTCACCGGCTCATATCTCCCGGATTTAAGTTTTTTGCGCCTTAGCCCATAGTGTTCAATGTAATTTACTGTTTCTAATAATAGGAAGCCCAAAATGCCTGCTATGATTGCCATAAAAAGCACGAAAGGGCCCCAAAACCAAAGGATTACTAAGTAATAAACAAGCTGCAGCAGGGTAAAGCGTATCATGCGATTCTTCCAGGACCAAAATGGTAGATTCCCCCGCTCAAGAACTCGGGATTCGATACGCCACGCTTTCTCGTAAACACCGGTCACTGACCTAAACCAAAAAGCATACAGACTCTCATCGCGACGGGCGGTCGAGGGATCCTCTGGTGTGGCCACGAACTTATGGTGACCTAAGTTATGTTCTATCTGGAAATGAAGGTAATGAGCAGGTAGTAACAATAATTGGGAAGTAACTTTATCAAAAATACCAGGCCTGTGTCCCAACTCATGTGCAATGTTTATACCCATAGCTCCAAGGAGGGTTCCCATATTTAATAATAGTCCAAAGTGCTCAAAGCCACTCAGGCCACCCAGGGAAAGCAGGTGAAAGTAATAAATCAGTAATCCATAAACAATAGGTAGATGGAGGTATAGTAATACATCAAAAAAAAGCACACCTTTTCTTTTGTCCTCATGCGGTGACTGCTTAGTATCCGATTGGGGGAGTAGCAACTCCAGTAAAGGAATGATAACAAAAGCTAAATAAAACATGCCAGGCGAGGCGTAAGACTGTAAAAACAAGCCGCCCCAACAAAATAGAGGTCCTAAATAGGCGATGAGGTATTTATAGTCTTTAAACTGCATGGTTTAGTGTAATATATGACATTAACTGGAATAATCGCTTTTGTGTTCCTGAATGAAGGATATTTTAAACCGGGCATGAATATAGCATTCGTAGTTGGAGAAAACCGTGAGGTACCAAGAAATGCGGAATACTGGATTCATTTGACATAAGGCCTCGAAATGTGGAGGGATATGAAGCGTTTAATATAGAGAAAACACAAATTAGCTGTGCAGCGCGTTATATTAGGTTACTTAAAGTCATGATATTTTATTATAATTGGAAGGATTTAATTTTATGGTGAAAAAGAGATATAAACGAGTTTTAGCTAAACATGTAGGAACCGAGCGCGGCCCGATGCTCGTTTGTATTGGTGGTATGCACGGAAACGAAACGGCCGGTGTCGAGGCTATTGAATTGATGGGTAAAATGCTAGACGTAGAGCCCATTACGAATCCAAAATTTAAGTTTTCGGGCATGTTCTTAGGTGTAGCGGGAAATTTGGCCGCACTTCGGGAAGGTGTTCGCTTTATCAAACGCGATCTCAACCGCCAGTGGAAGGATGAGAAGGTGGAACGCATCATGAAATCGAAGCGGAAAGACCTTGAGGCGGAGGATAGGGAGATTTTCGATATTGTGAAAACAATTCACCGAGAAGTGAGAAGTTATCGACCTACCCATATTATTGTCCTGGATTTACACACGACCACAGCATTTGGAGGTATTTTTACGATTGCCTCGGATGACTTTAGATCTATTCGGATTGGAGTGGAACTGCATGTGCCTGTCATTACTGGAATGCTGAAAGGCATTCAGGGTACCTCTCTCCATTACTTTAATAAAAATAAACTAGGTGCTGATACAACTTGTATTGTGTTTGAATCCGGTCAGCATGAAGAGCGTTTGTCAGTAAACCGTGCCATAGCTGCCATTACAAATATAATGAGTATCATCGGAAGTATAAACGCAGAGGATGTCGAAAACCAACACGAGCAGCTCTTAATTGAGTACGCCCGAAAGTTGCCCATGGTCGCTGAGCATGTGATTACCCACTCCATAAAAGAAGAAGATAAATTTCTAATGCAACCAGGATATAAAAATTTTCAACCTATTCGCCGGGGAGAAGTGCTAGCGTATGACCGCCATGGCGCCATTCAATCTCCTATTGATGGACTCATTCTCATGCCGCTGTATCAAAAACAGGGCGATGATGGATTTTTTATTGTTAAGGAAGTCTTGGCGCACGGGGAACCATTACACCTATTACAAGATCAGCCCCAAAACATCAGACCTAGGCCCAAGAGCAATAGCCATCGCGAGCATCGCGTTTAGAAAACAAAGTAAAACTAAATACCATCCATGATACAATCCGATGAACTCGAGTCTCATATTGATCGCTTAGCTGATCAGGCATTGGTTTTTGAAGAAGAAGTTGATCACTGGACGGGCTGGCAGCCCGCTTTGGCCTCCTACATTTTGTCCGACGATTTTTCATTGCTAACCGAATTAGAGCGTGAGACGTTACTTTTCGGTGCTACCGTACTTCTGTCTTTGGCGCGAATTCAGGAAACATCAATTGAGGTAATTACTGACGATGAAATTGGAGAATGGGATGAAGCAAACTGGACAGCCATAGAGGAAGCTCCAGGTCGAAAGCTTTCGGATAAAATGGATGTGTGGTTCGAAGGATATCCCGAAACGGAGTTGTTGGCGTTTATTGAAGATCTATGCATCGAGGAGGAGGAAGAGGATATCACGCCAGCCGGCAGTGAAATGATGGTAGTTGCGCTAAAAACCGTCGCCGATGCCCTTTTCCTACAAAACTCCTCGACTCAGGCTTAATCTAAATGCTATTTTCACAGCTCAGTTTTTTTCTGAAAAGATATTGCTTGACGTGGGCATTTTTACTTACCACTGACGAGTTTGAAAAAGGATTCGCTAAAGTGCAGTTTTTGCTAATTCCATTCTGCTTTTTCTCATTTTCAACTGCCCTCTAAAAAACAAAACACCCCTCATCCATTGACCGACGAAGCTCCAAAGAAGCGAAGGCCGTAAGACCTGATCCGGGCGCTCTTACGCGTAGAACGGCTTTTACGTAGAGGTTTCGCATCAAGCGTGGAATGAAGAATAGTTCAGTTCCTTAGTGGAGAGAATTGCAAGAAACAATTGGAGGAAAATCGGTGCGTCACGATAGATCTTCCAAATGCTTAGATCGTTTATTTCCTCTTCGTTACTTATGCAATGAATAAAAGTAGACCACTAGAGACCTTTAGGCTGACGAAAAAACTCAAGTTTTCCAGCTTAGTAGTTTCCTCTTCTTTCAGTTAGATCACAGTCGCATTCAATATACTACCTTCTAAATGGATTCTTAAGGTATCCAGGTATATTTTAATGGATAAAAAAATCACCTTTTTTTATCTAATTTATATTGCATCATAACCAAATCCTTTTCGGCATACCACACTTTATCTATAATTTGTGTTATGGGTAAAGTAAGGTTTTGGGCAAATACCGAGATACCGTTTAAGGGCTCTCCCTCTTTTCGAGATGAGGGATTTAACCCTTTTCTGATTGCTCCAGAAACATAATAGCTCATCCTAATATTTATGGGCTTTTTTCGCGACAAATTAAAGCCAAACTGTTCCATAATATTGTTGTAATAACTAACCGGTCTAGCCATGCACAGCTCATCGCCTTGAATATTTTTATCAACTTTTTCAAACAGGTAAATACTATCTGAACTCACTCTACAAATTTCTTCCAAGAGAGGCTTAAGCATTTTTTCGTCGGTTACATGTTGAAGGACTGTAGCTGTGAACACTATGTCAAAAGAATTATCCTCAAAGGGTAATTTTGTACCATCAGTCTTAACTACATCCACCGCGTCAGGAACTCTTTTTTTAGCTAGTGAAACCATTTTTTGAGATATATCCGCGCCAACTAATTTGCTTGGATTCAGTTTGCTTACCTCAACTAAATTTCCTCCAGGGCCGCTACCAACTTCTAAAACTTTTTTTCCTGAGAAATTTATTGCCTGCAATAACTCTAAAAACTTCTTTCTTTTATACCTATAATAAGGCTCATCGTCTCCTGCAATAATTTCTCCCTCCTCATCTCTCATTTCCATTCTATTGGCAACATCCGACCAATAGCTTTCTGGATGATAATTCTTTTTCGTCATTAATATTTTTTTCTGATTATTCTTCTACACAGGGTCCAGGTTTAGTGTAGAAAGCATTGTTCCATACAAACCCTTCATATCCATCCGGGAAATATAAGCCATTATAATGACAATTTTGACCATCAAACTCAAAACCTTTTGGACAGCAGTCGTTGGCTGTAGAAATGTTGCAATTTTGTTCTACATAAAATCCATTATTATAAACGAACCCTGTATAACCTTCCGGAAAATGAACGCCTGAATAACAGTTACATCCGTCAAACTCAAATCCTGGTGGACATTGTGGAACTAGCTCCAAACATGCCAAATATTCTTCATATTTATCATCTGCTAGCTGACAAGCCTGCCCACCATATGTTATACAATTTGAATATAGTACTAAATATTGCTGATACAAATCGGCACAATTGCAAGGGTCACAACCATCCGAATTTATACTAGCCTGCGAATCCGCAACAATACCTTTAGGTATTTCCTTAGATAAGGGCTTTGTGACTTCATTTATAGGGTCATCAGAAGAACAAGAAAATAGAAATAAAAATAATGTTAATAATGAAAAAAATTTATAAAAAACTACATTTTGCGATTTGCGATAAGATTTGCATATCTAAAATTTTTGTTGAAAAATATTCGATTGTTTCTAATATACAAAAACTTTTCTACTAAAACTATCTATGTAGTTTTTTTTCGATTTTATCAGAAAATAATTGGGTCAATCAACAATTTAGCCGTAGTTATATTTGGGTTCTCCCGTGAGTGATGCGGAGGGGCCGATAGGGTCGGCCTTAAAGGGGACGACCGATCCGCCGGATGGCGGAGAGCCCCGCAGCGTAACGACCGCAGCGAAACTCGTGTTTTCGCTGTGGGCACGGCCAAAACATTAAAAAATCATTCCCGCCCCTCGTACTGACGCAATAAAGTGAACATATCGGATAGGGTATTGGCCTCTTCAGCGGGCTTATCGCGGCGCCAACGCTTCATCCGCGGGAAGCGCAAGGCCAGACCCGACTTGTGCCGCTTCGAAGCGGCAATGCCTTCGAAGGCAATCTCAAAAACCAATTTAGGAGTTACCGAGCGAACGGGGCCGAATCGTTCAATGGTATTTTTTCGAACATATTGGGTGATTTCGCGAAACTCGGCATCAGTAAGACCTGAATAGGCTTTGGTAACGGTAACGAGTTCAGACCGGTCATCATTCCAGACCGCAAAGGTATAATCGGTAAAAAGGTTACTTCGCCTTCCATGTCCCTGCTGCGCATAAATCAAAACGGCGTCGATGGTAAAGGGATCTACCTTCCATTTCCACCAATCGCCCTTTTTGCGGCCCGATTTGTACGGACTCCCCCATTGCTTGAGCATGAGCCCTTCGCTACCTATACTGCGGGCGGCATCGCGCTGTTCGGATAAGTCTGCCCACTTTGAAAAAGGTACAGACTCAGACAGCATAAACGGGCTATCCGGAGCTTGCTGCCCCAACCATTCTTCCAGCTTTTCTCTCCGTTTTTGATAGGGCTGCTTGCGCCAGTCTTCGCCCTTCCATTCCAATAAATCGTACACGCGAAGAATGACCGGCACCTCTCGGCGCAGTTTAGCCGTAACCCGCTTTCGTCCAATGCGCCGTTGGAGTGCATTAAAAGACAAAGGTTGCCCTTCATCAAAAGCGAGCAACTCGCCGTCCAATACGACATCATCTCCCGGTGTCACCGCATTGAGTTCGGGATATTTATCCGTCACCAACTCTTCGCCGCGCGACCAGATAAAGACTTCGCCCTCTCGCTGTATCCACTGGGCCCGTATGCCATCCCATTTCCACTCGGCCGCCCAGTCTTCGGGCGGGCCCAGGTCTTCGGGCTCATCTTCAAGTGCATACGCTAAATAGAAAGGGTAGGGTCGAGACAGATTTTCGTCGGGGTCCGGGTTTAAAATCAACTCATCAAAACTGGTTTTTTTGGGGTCCCAATTTCCCATCAACCGATGCGCTAACACCTGCTCTTCTATTTCAGTCGCTTTTGAAAGGGCGCGCGTCATGAGTTTTTGGGAGACTCCAATGCGAAATCCGCCGGTGATGATTTTATTAAATACCAGGCGCTCGGTGCGGTCTAATCGTTGCCATGCTCCCAGTACAAAGTTCTTTTTTTCGCTCTCATCTGCTTTTCGCAGGGCCATTATTCGCTCAATCCAGTCATGTAACGGCGCTTCCTCATGCGAGCTCCCGGGCGGAAGCACCAGCGCAATGGTCTCTGCCAGATCTCCTACGATGTGGTAACTCTCCTCGAAAAGCCACAGGGGAATGTCAGCGGCTTCTGCAGCCCACGCTCTTAAAAAAGTGGTTTTTATCGTCCGTTTGGGCCGCCGATGAGAAAGCAAAGCCACTGTCCATATTTTATCTTCGGGTGCCGCCTCTTGGAAATAACTAGCCAGCGCATCCACCTTTAAGGTGGTTTTAGTCGTCTGATCTATCGCTCGAAAGAGCTCGGCAAATAATTCCATACTAGTCTAACGGATTTTGTTGCCCAGGGTTTATGGGCTATGATTTGGGCATCGCTCTGTACGGATTTCTCCGTGCAGAGCCGCTATGATTCAGGGCTCGCTCAGGATATCGAATTCCGCCCCGCGCAGGCTGCAGCCTGTGGCTGATCCTGCCCGTGGCTCCATTCGCTTCGCTCGTCCCGCGCCTGCTCTCAAAGCATGAGTTCTATGCGTGCAGTGTTGACATCCTGAAAGGCATCTCTCAAAGTGATGGATGAGCGCAGGATAAAACCCTTTCTCAGCGCTGATGCCACTTCCTGGAGGTTAGGGGAATGATAACAAAAACATAGGGAAGGGTGATCTTATTTTTGATCTGCATTCCATTTTGCATAGCGTTCTGCTAACTCTACAAATTGCTCAAGGGACAATTGCTCGGGCCGCTTATCCAGATATGGCCAATCTGAAAAAGCATCTACAGGCAATAAACCTTTTAAGGAGTTTCGTATCATTTTCCGACGTTTACCAAAAATAGCGCGCACAACTGCTTGCAAGGCTGAAAGGGGTCCGTCAAATAGGGGATTTTTTCGCCTTTTACCGTGCAAAATGGCAGAATCAACATTGGGTGGTGGAGTGAAATTGCCCGGACTAACTCGAAATGCAATACGAAAATCATAGTACACCTGTAGTAAGACACTCAGTGTTCCATACGATTTATTTCCCTTATTGGATACGACTCGTTCAGCGACTTCTCGTTGGAACATACCTACAGTTTCCGGAATATATTCTCGGTAATTCAGCAGAAGAATTAAAATCTGTGATGAAATATTATAAGGGTAGTTTCCAATGAGTACAAAAGGCAAGCCATCAAAGACCTGACTCAAGTCTAAGTTTAGCACATCGTCAGCTATTATTTGTTCCTCTTTGAGTGATAAATCATGAGCCGTTTGCAAATAGCTGATCATATCTCGATCGGCCTCAACCACCTTGAGCTCTATAGCTTGCTTTAGTAGCGGACGGGTAAGCGCAGCGCGGCCGGGCCCTATCTCTAAAGCTCGCGGACATGCGTCATAATCCGGCATGGCACTTATGCGTTCTGCAAAGGTGGTATTGTGTAAAAAGTGCTGTCCGTAAGATTTTTTAGCGCGCATGGGCTTCTTTTCTTTTTAGCTATCTTCGTGTGTAAAACTCGAAAATACAAACAAATCAATAGATATGGGAGATCGAATTACCATAGCCATGAGTGTTGGCGATATCAATGGTATCGGATTAGAAGTCATTTTAAAATCTATGAGACACCCTCAAATGCTAAAATTATGCACACCGGTCCTATATGGGAGTGGGAAGGTGGTCGCGTACCATAAAAATATACTAAGTGAAATTGATTATCCGATACACAATTGCCAATCGGTCGATCAGATTCGAACAGATCACCTTAACATAGTAAATATCTGGCCAGATGCCGTCAATATAGAACTGGGAAAGGCGACTCAAATAAGCGGGCAAGCTGCCCTGGACTCTTTGGATGCCGCAGTGACGGATTTAAAGGCGAAAAAGGTAGACGCTTTAGTAACGGCACCTATAAGTAAACACGCGATGCGACTGGCTGGCTTTCCCCATGTCGGTCACACAGAATATTTGACGCAAACCGATGGTGCTTCCGGAGCTTTAATGCTAATGGTAAGCCGGGAAATGAAAATGGGTTTAGTGACTGCTCATATACCCTTAAAAGCCGTCTCTGACCAAATACACAAGGAGCTGATCACTAAGCGAATTGGTCAAATGGAGAGGGCATTAAAGCGAGATTTTTCACACACGCGGCCTACACTGGCCGTTTTGGGCCTCAATCCTCACGCGGGTGATGATGGCCTAATTGGTACGGAGGATCAGGAGTTGGTAAGGCCCGCAATTGTGGAAGCTAAAAAGGCAGGAAGTCTCGTCATGGGTCCTTTTTCAGCTGATGGATTCTTTGGGTCTGGCCAGTATCGAAAATTTGATGGAATCTTAGCGATGTATCACGATCAGGGATTAATTCCCTTTAAGGCGCTTTCTTTTGGAGATGGCGTTAATTATTCAGCGGGTCTATCTTTTGTGCGGACGTCGCCGGATCACGGCACCGCTTTTGCCATTGCTGGCAAAAATGAGGCTGACGAAGGCTCAATGATTCAAGCGATATTTCGAGCTGTAGATATTGTGCGCGCACGACGTCAGGCTGAATAACTAAAGGCCTCTAGCAGTAAATTCAACGCCGACTCCGATCTAGAATCTACGTAGACAGTTGAAGATGCAGATTTAATTTTAGTCAGGCTCAAAGCCGAGAATGAGGTTGAATGTACCGTACTGACCCCAGTCTGCATTTTGAGCTGTCAGATTCGGTTTGTCGAATCCAAGTCCGTAATCGAATCCCAATAATCCAAACATGGGTAAAAATACGCGTAAGCCCAAACCAGCCGATCGACGGAGCTCGAAAGGATTGTAATTATCTAATCCATCCCAGGCATTAACACCCTGTACGAATCCTAACACAAAAATAGTTGCACTTGGATTAAGGGAAATGGGGTATCGCATTTCCATCGTAAATTTATTAAATACCGTAGCTGTTCCGGCTGTACGTAAGGTTGCTCCCGCTCCTTGATTAACTTCAAGGTCCTGAATTTCATATCCTCTACTGCTAATAATGTCTACACCGGCAATACCGATCTGCTGATTGTTCAGACCATTTCCTCCAACAAGATAACGTTCGAAGGGCGACAGTCCGGATCGCTCATTGTAAAAGCCGAGAATTCCCACTTTAGCGTTGGCCCGAAATACGAACTTGCCGACCATCGTTTGATACCAATCGAGATCTACTCTCCATTTGTGGTACTCTACCCATCGAAAGCGATCCTGCACGGATATATCTTCATAATAATCGTCGGGTCTAAACATTGAGTACGGCGGAGTTAACTTTACGCTCACCGACACCTCTGATCCGCGGGTAGGAAAAATGGGTTCGTTTATACTGGTTCGCGCAACTTTTAGTTCTAGCGCGACATTATTATAGCTACCCTGACTCACATTTACTCCATCGAACTGAAATTGGTTGGGATAGTTATTGAGGAAATAATTTTCATAGCTCACGGTGGCATTTACCAAAAAGTTGTCATCTGGCCAACGCAGGCGGGTTCCCACTCCGGCAAAGGCACGTGCTATGGAAAGATAACCTTGCGATTCAAAGGCTTGATCGAGCCGATTAATGCGCGTATATGCTCCACCTACGTTTAGAGAGGTAGGTCGTTTGCCACCTAACCACGGCTCTGTAAAAGAGGCGTTGTAGGATTGAAAAAAGCGCCCATTGGTTTGTGCGCGAAGTGATAGTCGTTGTCCATCTCCTACAGGAACGGGTTTCCATGCTTCCCCATTGGAAATATTACGCATGGAAAAATTATTAAAGGTTACACCCAGAGTTAAAATTAAGCCACTGAATCCTCCCCATCCTGCCGACAATTCTAATTGGTCAGATGGCCGCTCAGTAAGGTCGTACTCAATATCTACAGTGTAACGCTGCGGATTCACGGGTGTATTAATACCCAATTGCTCAGGATCGAAATACCCTAAATTCGTGATTTCACGTTGAGAGCGAATGATATCCGAGCGTGAAAACTTTTTACCTGGAAGCGTTCGTAACTCCCGTCGAATAACGTGTTCATGGGTACGGTCGTTACCCGAAATGGTGACGCGCTCAATAGTCGCTTGAGGACCTTCAAAAATGCGCATTTCAATATCAATAGAATCTTTATCGATAGCAACCTCTACGGGGTCGACCCGAAAGAAAAGGTATCCATCATCCATATAAAGGGCCGAAACATCGCGACCATCCATACTGAAGGTAAGGCGCTCGTTGAGTTTTTCGAGATCGTAGACATCCCCTTTTTCAATGCCTAAAACATTGGTTAGGACGTCGTTGCTATACAAGGTGTTTCCTTTCCATTCGATATTGCGGAAAAAATATTGGTTACCTTCAAAAATGTCTATTTTAATGATTAGATGCCCATCCTCATTTCTCCAAATGGAGTCACCTAGAATACGCATATCGCGAAAACCAAGACTATTATAATAGTCTACGAGAGCTTGTTTATCATTTTCGTAGTCTTGTTTGTAGAGTCTGGACTTTGCAAACAAGCGGCTCTTTTTCCGAGTGTTTTTCATTTTGCCACGCAGCTTTCGCGATTTGACATTCTCATTACCGGTGAAGCGAATATCTTTAATTTTGACCCGATCATTACGGATCACTTCAATTTCTAATTGAACGGCATCCTTAAGAACAGGGTCGGGTAAACTGATAATTCTTACCTCGGCATCTAAGTATCCCTTATCATCAAATAGGCGTTTTATGCCACGCTGTATATTATTAAGGGTGTTGTCGGTGACTATGCTTCCTTTGGTTAAATACTTTTTGACGATATCATTCATATCGTCATGGTATTTTTTCTTGACATTCTTATAGTTATGCCTGGCATAGCGCGGTCTTTCCTCCACTTTAATACGCAGAAAGGCGACTTCGCCGACTACGCGATCCACAAAAATTTCTACATTCACAAACAAGTTGAGATCCCAAAGTGTCGTGATGGCATCATTTATTTTTTGCCCGGGTATATTGATGACCTCGCCTACGCGCAGACCGGAAACAGCCTTTAGGGCTTTTTCATCACTATTCTTCGCACCTTCAAACTCAATGCCTCCCACTTCATATTTTTTTGGGTCGCTGTAATCTAAAGCGGTGTTTTCCTCCTGTGCTTGGGTTGCAGAAGCGCTAAAAACAAGAACAATTAGCGCTAGGAAGAATTGGATTTGAGTCTTTAACATAAATTGATGCATCTATTGTCTGATGATAAAAGAACGGAGACAAATGTAAGGCTGTTGCACTACACTGACAAAAATAAAATTAGGTACTTAATTGCTCGCTCGTTTTACCGAACCTGCGTTCTCTATTTTGGAAGTCTAAAATAGCAGCAAAGAAATGTTCTTTTCTAAATTCTGGCCAAAAAATCGGAGTAAAGTAAAGCTCGGCATAAGCTAACTGCCACAAGAGAAAATTACTGATTCGGCTTTCGCCGCTGGTCCTTATCATAAGTTCCGGATCTGGATAGTCTCTGGTCGACAAATGTGCTTCAAACGCTTTTTCATCGATATCTTCCGGATCAATTTTATTTTCTTTTGCCTCATTGGCAATGGACTGTGTAGCTTGTAAGATATCCCATCGCGCACTGTAGTTCAAAGCTAAAATCAAGGTTAGGCCTGTGTTAGAGGCTGTTTTATTTATACCCTGTTGTAAAGCTTCACGGCTTTTTTTAGGTAATTTTTCCAAATCGCCAATGGCTTGCAATCGAATGTTGTTCTTATTGAAGGTTTTAATTTCAGCTTTAACAGTCTCAACAAGTAGAGTCATCAAGGCTTGGACTTCAAGTGCGGGCCGCTTCCAGTTTTCTGTGGAGAACGCATAAAGCGTAAGGTGAGTTATTCCAAGTTCGCCGGCTCCTTCCGTTACCGCGCGAACAGCTTTGACTCCACTTCTATGTCCAATCACTCTTGGAAGCCCTTGTTGCTTGGCCCACCTACCATTACCATCCATTATGATAGCCACATGCTTTGGGACCGGTTCCAATTGGATTTTCTCCTTTAGGGTTTTTAGCCGCAAGCTTTCTGAACTGTTCGCTGCCTTAACTGCCATGGCACTCGCTTTAATTTTTACTTCTACCGAGTTGCTAAATTATTAAAATAAAGGGTAACAAAGCACTAGAAACTGTATTTTGATATTTGATTTACAAAATAGAATTAGTCTTTTTGCCTAAAATTGACTATCAAACTTGAAATATTTCAAGTTTTAATAGTTATTTGAGGTGCTTGCCTGGACTTCTGCATTCCGTAGAATTTCGGTCAACAGCTTGAGCTTTAGGGTGAGATGGCACCGAGCAAAAAATCAATCATCAGCTGACAGCTTCGACTAGAAACCTGAAGAGGCATATGCTAAAATAAATAGCCCTGGCGCAACAGCAACAAAATATATGGGATTGTAACAGAATAACTTTGGAGGCAAGGCTTTTTTTGATTTATGCTATTTATTTATATATTGAGGAAACAATTAGAAGTTATGAAAAAACGGGATTTTTTAAGGTTGAGTGGGACAATGGCAGTCGGGACGATGGTTTTCCCCATGATTTCATGTCAAACAGATAATAAAGAAACTGAAGGGAAGGCACAGAAGGTCAATCAAATGCAATTTGAACTACCTGATTTACCCTATGAATATGCTGCTCTGGCTCCTGCTATAGATGAGCAGACGATGAAAATTCACCATGGAAAGCATCATGCAGGTTATGTGCGTAAACTGAATGCTGCTTTAGCAGAGACGGACAGTTATTCAGATATGAATCTTGAAGAAATCTTAGCGGAAGTAGAACCCTCAGAATCTGCTGTTCGAAATAACGGAGGGGGGCATTTTAATCACAGTCTATTTTGGAATATTATGAGTCCGGATGGTGGCGGTGAGCCCACTGGTGATTTAGCCGCGGCAATCAATAAAGATTTTGGATCCTTTTCAGCTTTTCAATCTGAATTTACAAAGGCGGCCGGATTATTTGGCTCAGGCTGGGCATGGTTAATTCTTAATGATAAAGGAAGTTTAGAGGTATGTTCCACGCCTAATCAAGACAATCCACTAATGAAAAAAGTAAGTGAAACAACAGGACAGCCCATTTTGGGCTTAGATGTGTGGGAACATGCTTATTATTTGCATTATCAGAACCGACGTTCAGATTATATTGAACAATTTTTCACTCTGATCGATTGGGCAGCAGTCGAAGGGCTCATGAAAGCTGCGCGATAAGACGGAATTTAAGTTCTATTTTTTTTCGTATCGTAATTTATGCCTTGTGCTGCAGCTTTTTAAAAACAATCACTTTGCCAATGCCTTGGTATTACTTCCGATAGCTATCGGACTTCATGTGTTTTTATTCTTTGGTACAGGGATCACAACTTCTGAATCTGCGGGTTGGCTTTATACTCAAATACTAGGTGATCAGCAGCTAGCAACAGGCTGGAATTTGGTACTTTCGGGTTTGTTTGTGTTTTTTCAGGCAGTCTTCATTAATCGGCTGTCAATTATACACAGGCTCAATAATAAAATTAATATTCTGCCGGGATTTTTATGGTTATTTTGGAGTACTATGCATCCTGAAATGATGGGATTGAGCGCCATACATCCTGCATTACTTTGTATTTTAGTTGGAATGAATAATTTAATGCGCTGTTTCAAAAAGCGCAACCGGTCAATCTATATATTCAATACCGGCTTCTTCTTTTCTTTGGGTTCCTTGTTTTACTTTCCTCTGTTGAGCGCCATTATTTTTGGCTTATTTATGTTATTTGTTTTTTTGAGTATTCGGTTCCCCGAGCCTCAGCAATATTTAGTAGGCTTATTTACACCCTATTTCCTGGCCCTCAGTATGGCTTATTATTTAGGTGAAGTAGATTCCTTCATTCAGGATCAGTGGGCAACCCATGATTTCGGGGGCGTTTTTTCCCATTTAGATATTGGCGTAAATCAGAGTGTTATAGTCGCCATTAGCGCATTGATTCTTTTGACCTCTATAGCTAACCTTCCTTTTTATCATGCTAAGAAAGAGATCTTTTCTCAGCGTAAAATAAGTATGCTTTTCTCATATCTATTATTTGCATTATTAGGTGTCGTTTTTGTAAGTAGCTTTGATCTTTCTTACTTGTTGTTGTTATTATGGCCCACATCCATTTTTATTTCAGACAATTTATATAATCTCAAAAATGGGATAATTGCGGAGTTAATTTTATGGATGTTTATTGCCTTTAGCTTTTTTATGCAATATGAGTTCCTTTTTTAAGGAAAACCTTACCTTCGTTGTTATAATCAGAACCACAATAATATATATGAAATTTGGGGTAGTTGTATTTCCAGGATCAAATTGCGACGATGATATGGTCCATGTTTTAAGACAGGTAATGGGTCGTGAAGTCCATAAGATATGGCATAAGGAAACAAACTTAAAAGGATGGAATTCATCCGACTGTATTGTGCTTCCGGGTGGTTTCTCTTATGGAGATTATCTTCGGTCCGGAGCCATAGCCAGTCAGTCTCCGGTTATTTCCTCTGTTCGGAAGTTCGCTGAATCCGGAGGGCGTGTGTTGGGGATCTGCAATGGTTTTCAAATCTTATGCGAGATGGGTCTACTGCCCGGGGCCCTTGTCAGGAATAAAAATCAAAAATTTATAAGTCGTGTCGTTCATTTAAAGGTTGAACAAAACGAAAATTTACTGACTCGTCACTGTGAGGTCGGCGACTTGATTCAAATGCCAGTTGCGCATGCTGAAGGTCGATACTTTGCACCGGAATCTGAATTAAAGAAACTCCACAGTAATGGACAGGTACTATTTACCTATTCCAATGCAGAAGGAGAACAAACAGAAGAAACGAATATTAATGGCTCCGTTGACCATATTGCAGGAATATGCAATCTGAGAGGAAATATTATGGGGATGATGCCTCACCCGGAACGAGCATCAGAGATAATCCTTGGTTTGGATGAAGGCAAGGTTTTGTTTGATTCACTGGTTGCGGAAGTTTGATTTCTTTCAAGCACTAAGGGATAGCCCTCTCCCGTTATTCTAAAAAATGATTTCATATGAATCGATTTTTCTTACTTTGCATTCTCTGTTTTTCGGTGAGTGTATCCGGACTTTTCGCCCAATTTGAGGACCCTCTTGATTTTGAGGTAAATAGCGTAAAAACGGGTCCCAATCGTTTTGACCTAATTTTTCAATTTGATATCGATCCGGGCTGGAGCACGTACAGCCAAAATATGAGCGATGAAGATATGGCCATGGGACCATTTCCGACATCCTTTACCTACGAAACGAGCGGATTGTCTTTCGCTTCTAACCGTCCAGAAGAGTGTGGAGGATTAAAGACCAAGTATGATGAGGTCTTTGAAATGGAGCTAACAAAGTTTTTTGAACGGGCTGTTTTTATTCATTCTGTTACTGTTCCAGCAAATTTTTCGGGTCCGATTGAGGGGTTTGCTACCTTGATGGCTTGTGATAATACCAAGTGTTTGCCGCCTACAGATTATGAGTTTTCTATCGACTTATCTAAGAGTCTGGATGGGCCTGATTACAATAAAGATAAGTTTTGCCAGGGAAAGGGTATGGGGTCCATCCAGGATTCGGAACCAAAATTGAAGTCCACAGATCAGGATGTCATTGAAGATGTAGTTTCAGACGAAGAGTCGACAACTATGACTTTTTCCATGGAGGAAGATGGAGAAGGGGATGCCAGCGGGTTTGAAGATCCGCTAGAATGGAGTTATCAGCTCAATGAGTGTGAAAATAGCAATTGGAGATTAACAGCTCATGCAGATATTCAAGAAGGCTGGAAAGTGTACGGGCCGCACGAGCACGGATTTGATGGTCCAATTGTAACAACATTATACTTTGATTCTTTAAAGGACCTCTCATTAGTAGGAGATGTTGTCTTGCAATCAGAGGATAAGAAAACAGCTTTTGACCCTTTTTTTGAGCTTGATTTGACAACGGTTACAAAAGAAATTTCTCTAATTCAGGAAATGGAGATCACGGGAAACGCTCCGCGGGCTGTTGGCTATGTTGAGTTTCAGTCATGCGATAGCATTCAATGTCTTCCACCAACAATTGTCCCCTTCATTTTAGATTTTGAGGCTGGGATAGCATATAATCCAGAAAGTGAAACTAGAGATTTCAGCACTCGGGGAGAGGGAACGCCTGCTTACGCCGATTTGGATTATGAGTATGCAAAATCTAATTGTACAGACGAAATAGACACAGCAAACGAAGATGACGCAGAGCAAAGTTTTTTTTGGATATTTTTTGCGGGATTTCTTGGAGGCTTTGTGGCTTTGCTGACCCCATGTGTCTTCCCTATGATTCCTCTGACAGTTAGCTTTTTTACGAAAAGTTCAAAAGACAGAGCCAGCGGTATTCGGAATGCCTTAATTTATGGCTTTTCTATCATTTTAATTTATGTTACCCTGGGATTATTAGTGACTAGCATTTTCGGTGCAGATGCGTTGAATCTATTATCAACAAACGCTTGGTTTAATATTTTCTTCTTTGTATTGTTTATCGTATTTGCACTTTCCTTTTTTGGCTTATTTGAAATAACACTACCCAGCTCATGGGCGAATAAAGCTGATCGCGCAGCAGACCGGGGCGGACTGATTGGTATCTTTTTTATGGCTTTCACCTTGTCATTGGTATCGTTTTCATGCACTGGGCCTATTATTGGCACCCTACTTGTAGAAACGGCTACAGGAGGTGGAGCAACTATTTTTGGAGCTATTCCAGCAGGACCTCTGGTAGGTATGGCTGGCTTTTCTGTAGCATTGGCACTGCCTTTTGGTTTGTTTGCGGCCTTTCCTTCCTGGCTAAACTCCCTTCCTCAATCCGGAAGCTGGATGAATGCAGTCAAAGTTGTACTGGGATTTGTAGAGGTAGCCCTGGCTTTTAAGTTTTTGTCTGTTGCTGATTTAACGATGGGCTGGAAATTTTTACCCTATGAGGCATTTGTTGTTGTTTGGTTCCTTTGTGCCTTTGGTATAGCGGCTTATTTCTTCGGATGGGTCAAGTTTCCTCTCGATTATAGTAAGCCTGCGGTAACACGAACGAGAGCCATAATGGGGAGTTTATTTCTTCTGGTAAGCGCGTACATTGCCACTGGATTTACATATAGTGAGCGAGACAAAACATTTGTCACTCCCGCCATGCTAAGTGGTTTAGCACCGCCGGCAGGCCATTCATATATATATCCAAGTAAGTGTCCATTAAATTTGGAGTGCTTTAAGGACTTTCAAACGGGAAAAAGTCACGCGGAATCCCAAAACAAACCCATATTGTTAGACTTTACTGGTCATGGTTGTGTGAATTGCAGGAAAATGGAAGACCGTGTATGGGGTGAAGAGGAGGTATATGACATCATCAATGAAGATTACGTGCTCGTTTCATTATATGTTGATGAGCGGACGGCTTTAGATAGTTCTTATGTATCTGCTTTTGATGGGAAAACAAAGCGTACGGTAGGTAATAAGTGGAGTGACTTCCAAAGCATTCATTTCAAACGAAATTCTCAACCTTATTATGTGTTGCTCCATCCAGATGGGACGATACTGAATAAGCCCGTTGCTTATTTACCTGATGTTGATAAATTTAAGCAGTTTTTAGAGTGTGGTCTTACTCGTTTTGAGGAGATCCAGGATTAGAGACTGTGCTTGAAAACGGAATTTTCAACTCGTAAGTTCGTCGAGAGACATTGGGTAAGTGACTATCCAGTAACCAAGGGTTGTAAAGTTTAAGTTTTCTATAACTGATTCCATTACTTTCTGCAAAGGCTCCTAAGTTTGAAATGGTCGTATCCACCGTCAACGTTTTATAAACAGGAAGTGCAGGGTAGTAATCAGATTCCTCGATTAAATATCCATATCTTTTTGGCTGCGTTAGGATTTCCTTTAGGGCAACGATGCGGAACAAATAACGCATGGTCTCCGAATTGAGATTAAGCTCGTAAAAGTGCTCTGCACGTTGTGCCTTCAAATTGCGAGCAATACGTGTTTCTCCTCCATTGTAAGCCAATGCTGCCAGAGACCACGTTCCAAAGCGCTCTTTATAGTCTTTGAGCAGCTTACAAGCTGCACGGGTCGACTTTTCAAGATGGAAACGTTCATCGATATCGCGATTTATTTCGAGATCATAAGCCCTTCCTGTTGCACGCATAAACTGCCAAAAGCCTTTAGCACCGGCTGGTGAAGTTGCATTGGTTAAGGCACTTTCGGCAACAGCTAAATATTTAAAGTCTGAGGGCACACCTTCGTCACGCAATATAGGGTCAATAATGTCAAAATACCGCTTGGATCGCTTTAAAAGCATTAAAGTACTCGAATGGTAATATGAATTTACGGTGAGCTCTTTATCCAGGCGTTCTCGTACATCAAAATCATCTGTGGGCAATATTTCCCCAGCAAAGGAATAGGTTTTGTTCAGTTGAGCAGAAGTTATCTGTTGAGGTAAAGCACTTATTTCTGTGACGTCTTTTTTTTCAGCCTTTGGGCTTGGGCCTTTTGTGTTAGACAAAAGTATGATCCCAATTGCTCCCAAAATCAGACCAAAAAAGGTGAAAAGCAAATATTTCATAATTTTTTCTTTTTGTAAACCGGGACCGTCGAGCATGCTTCACCAAACATAATACTTTTCGCAAAGGGCTGAAGTGCCAGTGTTAAATCAAAATAAGCAGATTGCGGCACTTCCTTGTCGGAGCAGCCTTTAATCACAATGAGTCCATCCTTGTATTTTGACCAATCCTCACTAGCGATCTGCTGTTTGAAGTAATACTGCAAAAACTGTTCCTTTTCACCGTGATAACATTCCTTAGCGTAGGGTTCAGCTTTGGCTGCTACAAGCATGTAGGCCCATACTGGAATTATGGCATCCGTAGAGCAGAAAACGCACAATATAGAATCTTTGTAATCATCCCAACTTATTTCCTCTATGGCAGCGCGAAACTCCTTTTCGCGCAATATAAGACCCTTGAACAAAAAGTCCTTTAAATCTAAACCTACCACCTTCACGTCTGGATAATAGGTTTCCAAATTTAATGTGACCAGGGGGCTTTTTTTGACCCGGTTCACTAAAGGCTTCTCAGTAGACATACTTAATTTTTATTTGCTTGTTCTTCTATATCCTGTAAACGTCCAATCTCCTCTTCTTGTTTCTCAAAATCCTTAAGTTGTGGAAGATCTTTCATTGATTTTAAACCGAAGTAATTCATAAACTTGTCAGAAGTCACATATAAAAGAGGCCTGCCCGGGCCATCCGATCTCCCCTTAATTTCAATAAGTTCTTTTTCTAATAGCTTTTGTATAGTGTAGTCGCAATTTACTCCTCGAATCTGTTCAATTTCAGATTTTACGAGTGGTTGTTTGTACGCAATGATGGATAGGGTCTCCAATGCTGCTTTTGACAAGCGCTTACCTTTAGACAGCCTGAGATAGTCCTCTATAAGTTTATGGTATGCACCTTTTGTCAAAAATTGAAAATTCCCACCTATTTCTGAAATTTGAAAGGCATATTCATCAGATTGGTACTTTTGCTGCAATTCTGTGATCGCGGTATCTATATCCTGCGACTGAATGTCATCAAAAATGTTGGCCGTAAGTGCCTTTTTTATATCTGATCGGCTCAATGGATCCGGTGCAGCGAAAATTAAGGCCTCGACGTATCTTTGGAGAGGGTTGCTCATAATAGAATGACTTGATAGCCAAAGATAGCCAACAACTATGAAAAACCGATAGCTGCAGTAATAATGATTCCCATCAGTATTAGAGCTGCCAGAACGACATAAATAAAATCGAGAAATTCAGATTTGTCGTTATCCTTTTTTTCGTTTTGACTATTGACAATTTTGAAATCATATTCAAAAACATCATCCGCCTGACTCACAGATAATTCGCATAGGTCATGTTCTAAATAAAAGGAATAAGATTTTGGTTCCTTAACATCAAAATCAATAGTGAGAATGTTATTGTTGCAGTAAATAATGACGTGTCCACTATCATCACCGTGATAAAGACCGATATGATGAGTGCGACCGCTTGCGCCGTGATACGTCCAATTTGTCTGCGCCATTTTTTAAACTGTTGGCTATAACAATAACGTATATAAGCCTAAATCGTTGCTTTTTTCATGAAACCGACGGCTCATTCCTAATTAAATACGAGACGGGTAGATTAAATTGGATAAATTTCCCGTATGCGCAAGCCTAGAAATTCGAGTACATGGCCTTTAATCGGGTAGAAGTTTCCTCGCTGATGATATTCTCAAGAGTTTGCTGAATAGAATCTAAAGTGGCTTTCTCAACGTCTGATGCTGTATTTAATTCTGTCTTGATATCTGCAATCGCCTTCGTCGCACCGTAGCGTGTAAATTGACCATTACTTTGATTCATGCCGATTTGGGCAAGATTTTCGATCCGCTTCATGAGTTCTGTCCCGCGCAATTGTCCAGTCATTTTAGAATAAGCATTGAAAAATGGAAAGGAGGAAAACCCGCTTTGTTTCGGGAGTAGTTGATCAAGGAATGAAATGAAGCTTGGATCGCCGGTTTTTGCATAGAGTTCAGCAATTTTATTATCTAAAATTTGGCTTCTAACGGGCTCAAGAATTTGTGCTTTTTGTATGGCACCAGCAGAGTCTATAGCATACCATTCTGCCAGAGCAGTAGACATTTCTATGGCGCCTTCCATAGCATCTATTCGCTCTTGACAAAGGGATACCATTTCAGGTTTTGCTTCTGATGGAAGCGTAGACATAATTTTTCTTAGGGCTTGCGCACGCACCGTAATGTTTGAGTCTGAACGAGCCAAGGTCATTAACACTTCTTGATTTTCCAAAGCTGCATTACCACTCAATTCCGAAATGGCCTCTCTTCGTATAGACCAATGTGCATCTGTAAGGGCTTTTTCAATTAATTCATCCTTTAAGACACCACTTGAAATTCTTTTCAAAGCTTCAAGGCGGTATTTTAGTGTTGGTGAAAGCTCGAATTGCATCGCATAGGCCTCTGGAGATTTTTGAACAGTTGTTTCTGCCAATAGAATATCTCGCGGATCAAAAATAGTGAGTGCGGGCGCTTCATCTAGAGCAACGCTAAGTGAGGATACTCTTTGATCAATCTGAAATGGAACGCGCTGTCGCTCACCATCCGCCATGTAGATGTCGACCTCTGTTGGAAGTGTAAAAATTGTAGGTTCTTTTTCAGGGTCCTGCGTTTGTTCTGCAGTTATTTTAAATTTACCTTCCTTAAATTCTGTCCGGATTTGAAGGTGCGGATGTCCGGCTTCGTAAAACCACTGATTGAAGAACCAATTTAAATCTTCTCCGCTTACATCTTCCATCGCTAAGCGCAGATCATGGGCTTCTACAGCAGTATAGGCGTGCCGCTCTAAATACAAATTAAGTCCTGCGAAGAACTTTTCTGACCCTAAGTAGTCTCTCAACATATGTAGAACTAGTCCCCCTTTGTTGTATGAATGTGCATCGAACATACTTTCGGGCCTCAGGTATTCAAAATCAATTATTGGGTGCTTATTTTGGCGCGCTTGTGCTAGGTAGCCGGATAACTGATTGGCGCGATGTAAATCGGCCTCATCTTTTCCAAACTTGTATTCTTTCCAGAGATATTCGGAATACGTAGCAAAGCCTTCATTCATCGTAAGGTTAGACCAACTTTCGCAGGTTACTAAATCTCCAAACCAATGGTGAAACATTTCATGAGCAACGATGAAGTCATTATCATTTCCAACCAGGTCGAGTTGGTGCTTTTGTACAAAATCACCGAAAATCACACCAGTGGTATTTTCCATGGCTCCAGAAACATAGTCCCGAACAACGACTTGGTCGTACTTAGCCCAGGGGTACTTATAATCGAGCATTTCTGAAAATACAGCTAACATCTCTGGAGTGTGATTAAATATTTGAGGTGCGTCTTCCTTGTATTCGTGTTCGACGTAGTACGCCAAAGGAATATCCTCCCACTGATCTCGAACGACGGCAAAATCCCCTATCGCTAACATGAAAAGATATGGGGCGTGAGGCAGTTCTTGAAGCCAGTGATCCTGACGGATACTGTCATTAACGACTTCACTTTTTATCAGTTTTCCATTAGACAGTGTCTCATATTCTATAGGCACATTTAAAATGACCTCCTGTGAACACCTTGCGTTTGGCTGGTCGAGGGTAGGAAACCAATTTGAGTTGTGTTCTGTTTCCCCCTGTGTCCAAATTTGAGTGGGTTTATTGGCCACTGTTCCAAGTGGATTTATAAAAAATAGTCCTCTGTTCGAACTAATGGCCTGGCTTCCACCTGCGGGTTTTCGGCTGGGGACTGCTGTGTAGTCTATATACACTTGAACGGTGTCCATTCGATTAATAACCTCAGGCCAGGTCATAACAATAGACATACTATCAGAGTATGTAAACGAAATTTCCCGTCCTTGCTCATCCTGAATTGAGTGAATATCAAAATATTGAGCATCTAAAGCAAAAGATTGGACCGGATCGAAAATAGGTGTGAAGTCTATCCAGGCCTCACCTAAAACTCGTTGGTTTTGGTAGTCAAAACTCAGCGCTAGCTTAGTATGAATAAGATCTATAATTCGAGTCTGACTAGCTCTATATACCTGCCGTGGATATTGATCATTGGTGTTCTTCTCAATAGCAGGTTCGCTCACTGTTAGTGTATCTAAATTCCGAATTTCTACTTCAGCTTCAGCGGTATCCGTAGAAGATATCGTTGGTTTTGTGCTTGTGCAAGCCATCCAGGTCGTGAGCGCAATAAAAAATAGAAGTTTAGGTAAATTTCTCATTTTCCGAAAGATTAATTAGGGTGAAAATATAGGGCTCTGTTCTGGAACTTATATGATGATAGGCATAATCAGCATCGTCAACTTTTGAGATCCAGTCTGTTCCGAAGGTAGCAGAAGAACTGCACGATTTGGCGAGTTAATTTTAAATACGATCTCATCTGAATCAAGGACGGAAACCATTTCTAATAAAAAGCGCGCATTAAATGCAATTTGCAAAGGCTCTCCTTTGTAAAAACAAGCCAATTGTTCCTTGGCGTCGTTGGAATAGTCAATATCCCGAGCAATCAATGTAAGACTATCCTCATTGACGTTCAGTGAAACCTGCCGAGTTGACTCATTAGTAAAAATAGAAATACGCTTTAGCGATTGTAAAAAGTCATTTCTATTCACACTTAATTCAGTATGGTTGTCAGTAGGAATGATATTCTTGTAGTCTGGATAATTGGCTTCGATTAATTTGCAGGCAACTTCCGTATCATCAAATTGAAAAAAGGCGTGTTGAGGATTAAAATGAAAACGAACAGTATCGCCGGAATCTAAAATGGAGCGAACGAGATTCACCCCTTTTTTGGGTAAAATAAATTGGGCCTCTCCTTGAATACTCTCATCTTCATATATGAATTCTACCAATTTATGAGCATCAGTAGAAGCTAAGGTCAGTCGCCCATTTTCAATTATCGTATAAACCCCCATCATAGCTCGTCGCGCCTGGTCGGTGGAGGTCGCAAATACAGTTTTCGCCAAACCTTCAAGTAAAATAGAAGCGGGAAGCTGTATTTCCTGAGCGTGCTCAACTTCGGGCAGACTTGGGTATTCATTTATTGGACCAGCTGCCATGTGATACTTACCCATTGAATTGGTAACTGTCACTCTTCTGCTTTCTTCGTCATATTGGATATCTATAGGCTGTTCGGGTGTCGCCTTCAAGGTATTAACCAATATTTTTGCAGGAACTACGAAACTAAAGTCCCCTTCGTGATCAACATCTACGCTCGTTGTTACAGAAGTAGTTAAATCCGTACCCCGAATTTCAAGCTTTCCGTCTTTGACGTCAAATTTAAAATCCTGTAAAATGGCCATAGTGGGATTTGCGTCAATCGCTCCATCTGCCTTTTGCAAATGGTCTAGCAACAACGAAGAGGATAGTGTAAGATTCATAGTTAAGTTATTATTGAGGTACACAAATATAAGCCGAACTTACTGAACATAGGGGTTAAATAAACACATATCTTTTACCTGAATACGAATACAGTTTCAAGCGGGTGTTCGGGGGTATAAAAGACAACTTATTTTGCAGCAGAATATGGAGCTTTGGGCGTTGTTTTTGAAAAAACTAGCTACCAAACTAAACCTGCCTTTCTTTGTCGGTGAAATATGTGTACATTTGTTTATTAATGAAGATGGGGAATCCCGTTTCGCACCTTTCTGTGGTGGTTATAAGGATATTCTCAAGAAAATGAAGAAGGTCGAGACAGCATGAAATTATTCAGTTTATTTTCGCAGGAGCTGGCAATTGACTTAGGTACAGCCAACACCCTGATTATTCAAGACGGAGAGGTTGTCGTAGACGAACCGTCTATAGTTGCTATTGATATCAAGTCTGGCGAAACCATCGCTGTGGGGGATAAAGCGATGCAAATGCACGAAAAGACGCATAAAGATATTCGCACCATTCGGCCCCTTAAAGATGGTGTTATTGCCGACTTTCAAGCGGCAGAGAGTTTAATTGAAGGGCTCATCAACCTGGTCGGTCACCGAAGGCGTTTTTTCACTCACCTTAAGATGGTGATTTGCATACCATCTGGAATTACTGAAGTTGAAAAGAGAGCTGTTTTTGATTCAGCAGATCACGTAGACTCAAAAGAAACTTATTTGATCCATGAGCCAATGGCCGCGGCGCTGGGAATCGGCCTCGATGTCGAAAAGCCAGATGGAAATATGATCATTGACATAGGAGGGGGAACAACAGAAATCGCAGTTATTTCTCATTCGGGAATTGTCTGTGATCAATCCATTCGAACAGCAGGCGATGACTTTACCGAAGATATTACCGATTATATTAAGCGGCAATACAACATGCTCATTGGAGAGCGAACTGCCGAGCAAATTAAGATTCATGTCGGAGCGGCAGTGAAAGAACTGAAAAATCCACCTGAAGACTATGCTGTGAACGGCAGAGATTTAATGACAGGTATACCCAAGCAAATCAAAATTGGATTTAAAGAAGTTGCCGAAGCTTTAGATAAATCTATAAGTAAAATTGAAGAGGCGATACTTAAAACCTTGGAGGAAACACCCCCCATGCTCTCTAGCGATTTATACGAAAAAGGGATGTTTTTAACCGGTGGTGGCGCATTATTACGCGGCTTGGATGAGCGTATCTCGCTAAAAACTAAATTGCCGGTATCCATCGCCGATGATCCCTTACGTGCAGTGGTGCGCGGGACAGGTATTGCACTAAAGAACACCCATCGCTATAGTTTTTTGATGGATCGGAAAAGTATTTAAAACTGTTCCCCATTTATGCGATCATGGGATGATTTTTTGGGACATTTTGGATCGGTCTTTTTATTCATTGGGTTGCAACTAATGTGCCTTTACATTATTGTTCAGTTCAATGACCGCCAGCAAAATATATTCAATCATACTGCCCTTTTATTAAGTTCTAATCTAGATCAGCGATTCAGCCAATGGAATGCTTATTTTAACTTAGAAGACGAATCTGAACGCCTCCATGCCGAGAATGCCAGACTCCGAACGCAGCTCCGTCGTATGGAGCTCCAACAAACAGAAAGCAAAAATTCCTTAGGCAGGTCCAGTACAGACTCAAATTTTATTTATCATTCCACACAAATTATAAGTAATCAGAAGGGATCTCGTTATAATCAACTTATCATTAACGCCGGGCTGTCAGATAGTCTGTCAGAAGGTAGGGCGATTATTGGTGAAAATGGGATTGTAGGTCAGACCGCTTATTGCTCTGACAATTTTTGCAGCGTAATTCCGATTATCCATGTTCAATCGGCGGTAAGCGCCTCCATTTTAGGTGTGGATTATTTTGGACAATTGCGCTGGGATGGGCGCGACATTAGGTTTGCTCAATTAGAAGGCATCCCACAGCACGTTCACTTAGAAAAAGGAGATACCATTGTCACCAGCGGGTACTCCACCATATTTCCTCCCGGTGAACCTATCGGGCAAATTGATGAGGTTGAACTACCTCAGGGAAGTAATTTTTATAAACTTCAAATTAAATTGAATGTAGATTTTGGTCGACTCAAAAAAGTATACTGGGTGGAAAATCTTAATAGGAAGGAAATCATATCTGTAAAAAAAAGCCAAAGATATGATCAGGACTAATTTAGGACGTATTGTATTTTTTATCCTTTTATGGGCATTACAGGTGCTAGTATTTCGCCATATGACCCTGGGATGGGGAGGGACCACTTATGTTCAGATATTTATCTATCCTCTGTTTGTTCTCAGTTTGCCCATTCGAATGCGTCCAGAATTTGTGATGCTTATCGGCCTGGCCTTAGGGTTATGTATTGATTTGGCATATATGAGTCCTGGTGTTCACGCCGGAGCTTTAGTGGCGCTCTCTTTTTTTAGGCGGTATTTGCTTAACTTCGTAGAACCGAGATCGGGATATGCTACAAATGATTATCCGGTTTTGTCGGATCAAGGTATGGGCTTTATAGCCACTTACCTGGCAATGGGCCTCACTCTTCATTGCTTTTGGTTTTATATGTTAGACATGTTTTCGTTTGAGGCTTTTTTTGAATTGTGGGTCAAAACGATTTTTTCAGCAGGCTTTTCCTGCCTTATTCTGCTTATCATCCAATTTTTATTTTTTTACAGACGTTAATAAGCCAAATGAACAATAGTAAGCAAGAATGGAATGCAAGAGCCATACACTGGTTTTTCCTTTTTGGTGCTGTTCTCCTCGTTTATAAAACGGCACAACTTCAACTTTTCGACCCTACCTTTCGCAAAGAAGCTAGTTCTGCCACTATAAGTAAGCAGGTATTACACACCTCCCGAGGCTTAGTATTTGACCGGAAGGGAGAATTGCTGGTTTTTAACGACCCCATATATGATATTCAGGTAACTGCCAATCAGCTTGATCCGGATATGGACACGGCTCTGCTATTTGATATTTTAGAGATCAATCAACAGTTTTGGGAAGTTGCGACCAATAAGGATTGGAGCTCGCACCGGTTTGCCCCTTATGCGCCGTATGTCTTTCTTACAAAAGTCGACCCTGAGCGCTACGCTATATTCGCTGAGCATCAACATAAATTTCCTGGGATTAGCGCCCAACGAAGATTGACCCGCGGATACGCCACTTCCCATGCCGCACAGGTTTTGGGGTTTATCAGCGAAGTAGATCGACAGAGTCTACAGCGCGAACCTGAAGTGTACCAACATGGGGATATAATAGGAAAGTACGGTTTGGAAAAGTATTATGAATCTTCGCTTCGGGGCACTAAGGGTATGCGATATGTTTTGAAAGATAAATGGGGTAACACCATGGGTCCTTTCGATGAAGGCCGCCTGGATACCTCAGCCGTTTCGGGTCAGGATCTGTACCTAAGCTTAGATATGGACTTACAAGCCTATGCCGAATCACTTCTTAAAGGCAAAACGGGAAGTATTGTTGCCATTGATCCAGAAACAGGCGAGATTCTATGCCTCGCTAGCGCACCCACCTATGATCCGCATCAATTAGCCTTAAACAGAAATCGCGGAGAAGCCTTCCGACGTCTCGCGCGTGACAGCTTAAAGCCCTTTTTCAATAGAGCGATTAGCGCAAACTATCCCGCAGGCTCTCTTATGAAGCCTATTTACAGCCTTGCTGCTCAACACATGGAAGTCGTAGACCCGGAAGCCTACTTCAGATGTCAGGGTGCATACTATTATCGTTCTGCAAGTTGGGGGTGCCATGCGGGCCCCGGTCTTCATAATATGCGCGATGCTATTCAGGTTTCTTGTAACTCCTATTTTTATGACTTATATCGAAAGATGGTCGAAAAGCATGGAGCCTCACGTCCGGAGTTGGGTCTTAACGAATTAAACAGCCTGCTCCGCGAAATGGGATTAGGCCAGCCATTGGGTATTGATCTCGAAGGTGAATCCTCCGGATTCCTTCCCAGCCCCAATTATTATGATCGCTTGTACTCCTTTCAGCAAGCAGATTGGCGTGCTACCTACATTATATCCAATGGCATTGGACAGGGCGAACTCCAACTCACGCCCTTACAGATGGCAAATCTAGCTGCTCTATTGGCAAACAAAGGCTTTTTTTTCACGCCACATCTCGTTCGCGCGAAGAAATTAAAGACCAGTCAGATTCAAGAGTTGCCATTTTCAATACGACAAAGCTCGCTGGACTCTTCTTATTTTCCAGTTGTATTTGAAGGTATGCAGCGTGCAGTTGATTACGGAACCGCCCGCGGTGCTCGCGTGCCTGGAATTGAAATATGTGGGAAGACAGGAACCTCGCAAAATCCACACGGTAAAGACCACTCCGTATTTTTTGCCTTCGCCCCTCGAAAAAACCCTAAAATCGCCTTAGCTGTTTTTGTAGAAAATGGAGGATACGGCGGTACTTACGCAGCTCCCATGGGGGGATTGCTTATCGAAAAATATTTAAATGACAGCATCGCTCCCCGCCGCCAGTGGTGGGAAGATCGCATGATGCAAGCACAACTCACCGCGAATTTATAGCCTATGTTAGTTTCCGCCATCGTAGCCACAGATCAAAACGGTATTATTGGTGATCAAGGACAAATTCCCTGGCATTTGCCAGCTGATTTAAAGTACTTTAAGCGTAAAACACTACACCATCATCTCATTATGGGACGTAAGACCTTTGCCTCCATTGGAAGACCTTTACCTCAGCGTAATACGATTATTCTTACCCGAGATCCCTTCTATGTCGTGACAGGAGCTCAAGTTGCCCATCATATTCCAGAGGCACTTACCCTTGCGTACGACGCAGGTGAAACGGAGGCTTTTATTGCAGGTGGTGGCGAGATCTACAAGCAGAGCATAGACCTTTGGGATCGGGTGTACCTCACACGAGTAGATACGCAAGCAGCAGGTGATACTCGTTTTCCTGAGCTTGATCCTGACCACTGGCGCTGCACCTCAGAAAAGGAAGGGGTTGTGGATGAAAAAAATAAGCTACCGCATCGCTTTTTAGTGTATGAGCGCAAGTCTTAATTTTTATTTTTGTGGGCGCCCCACGCTTTCAGCGTGACCAGGCTGTGCGGGGGTTCCGTCCTCGCCAAAGCTCAGACCCAAACGCCATTCGGCGTATGGCCCCTACCATCCTTGGCGCAAAAGACGAATACTTCACATATCGGATGGAAAGAAAAAGCTTTCACATTTTTGAAAAACAGTGGTAAATGCCCTTTTGGAAGAAAAGCCAGAGGTAGATTGAAAAACACCAAATTGAAGTGGGCGCTTAGAATTCTATTCCCTAGCTTTTGAATCGATCCAAATAGTCATCGGTCCATCATTGATAAGGGCGACATCCATCATAGCTCCGAAAGCACCGCCCTGGATTTCTCCCGGCAAATACTGGTTCAACTCTTCAATCATTGATTCGTACATTGGCTTGGCCTGTTCAGGTCGGGCGGCACGGATATACGACGGTCGATTTCCTTTCTTCGTTGAAGCGTGCAGAGTGAATTGGCTTACCACTAAGATTTCACCCTTACTGTCGATTACCGACTGTTCTTTTTCTCCAGACAAAGGCTGAAAAATACGGAGATGAGCTATTTTGCGCGACAACCACGAAATGTCTAGCTGAGTGTCCTCAGACTCTATGCCTAAGAAAACGAGAAGTCCCGGACCTATTTCACTGATCTTCTGGTCATCTACAGTTACGCTAGCTGTTTTCACTTTTTGTATGAGCGCTCGCATGAGTATGTTTTATGACGAAGATACGAGAACCCGAAGATAATGCATCTGCTATCAGTTGCAATTCGCTTTGAAAACCCGTACTTTTCAATAATGAAATTAGATGGCATAACTCCATTACCTGCATTTGTACACGAAGGCGGATTTGAGGCTGGCTGTGATGAGGCCGGGCGCGGCTGTTTGGCCGGACCGGTCTGCGCGGCTGCAGTAATTTTGCCACCAGACAAGCGAGTGCCGGCTCTTATCCGAGATTCCAAACAGCTCAGCGCTAAGCAGCGAGCGGAAGCGGCAGATTGGGTTCAAACCCATGCCCTGAGTTGGGCTGTCGCTTATTGCAGTCCCGCCGAAATCGATGAAATTAACATTTTAAACGCTTCTTTCGCCGCCATGCATCGGGCACTAGACGCCTTGCCTGAGCCACCCGACCGGGTGATCGTGGATGGACATCGATTCACACCTTACCGAGAAACACCCCATCATTGTGTAGTAAAAGGCGATGGTAAGTTTGCGCATATTGGCGCCGCATCTATTTTGGCCAAGACCTATCGCGATCGCTTCATGGCTTTATGGCATGAAGACTATCCTGAATACCAATGGATGAACAACAAAGGGTATCCAACGGCCGCCCATATTGAAGCTGTCCGCGCTTTGGGTATTACCCCCTTACATCGCCGCAGTTTTCGCATTAAGGGAAAGCAACTCAAAATGAAATTGTAAATTTTGTACAGCGATTAATCTTTTCCGGCCTACAAAGCTAGCCTGCTATCTAGTCAGTGACCTTTATTTGAACCTTTAACCTTTCGCTACTTTAACCTTTAACCTTTCGCTACTTTAACCTTTAACCTTTCGCTACTTTAACCTTGAATATTTCACCGCTAAGGCGCAAAGGGCGCAGAGAATATACTTTCGTAGCTAATCGGTTTAGTTTAGCGATAATCCTCTTTGGCCGACGAAGCAGAACGCGCATTCAATGGTCGTTACTTTAACCTTTAACCTTTAACCTTTCACCTTTCACTACTTTAACCTTTAACCTTTAACCTTTAACCTTTCACCTTTCACTACTTTAACCTTTAACCTTTAACCTTTAACCTTTAACCTTTAACCTTTAACCTTTAACCTTTAACCTTTAACCTTGATAAGAGACTACTGAATAACCACCCGCTGTCGGCTGAGGATAGCTCCGGAAGCGTCTCGGACCAATAATTGGTACATACCGGCCGCCAAAGAAGGTAATTGAAGCTGACCGGGTGCCTCGCCGCGGTAAAGCGTATGTGTTTGGCCTTGCATGCTGGTAATCTCCATTTCGACGGAGGTCTGCTGTAGGTCCGACGGCCAGCTGAAATACAGACGGTCGCGCGCTGGATTGGGCGCGAAGCTGAAGTCGGAATGGATGCCAGAGAATAGCACCCGCTGGATGATACTGTAGTCTTCTGCACCGTCTAGATCCACTTGACGAATTCGGTACAGATTGAGTCCCGTTTCAGGAGATTCGTGCAGAAACTCATAATATTTTGTTGGAGATCGTCCCTCGGCGCTCAGAAGCTGATCCTGATGTTGTACCCGACCGATCGCGTCCCAATGGAAGCCATCCGTACTTTGTTGCACCTCATAAAAATCGTGCATTTCTTCCCAGGCCACGGACCAGTTGAGCTGCACCGCATCTTGCTCTTCGACTTTTTGGGCGGTGAAGGATAGCCATTCGACAGGGAGAATCTCACCAGTATTGATATCGCCAGACGTCTCAGAAATTGGCCCCGTCCAGCTAAGTCCCGCAGGGCAATTCTCGCCGTCACAGTCTCCAATACGCTGTAAAGACTGGCCGATGGGCGTACTACTTGTTTCACTGACGCCAACATCTATGCTTGTTTGGCCATTGGCTGGACCATCCGTTGCCGTAATTACGCCCTCATAGCTGAGAAACTCAATTACAGTACCCTGATAGCTAATTGCTAGGCCATCCGGGGCTCCATTTTGAATAGAACTTGGATCCCAGGTGTAGAAAGTAAAGCCATCAGCTGAGGACCCCACCAAAAATTGATCTAGCGATTGAGATCCGTATTCACTGCCCCCATTGCCATTATACAATGTGACTGTAAGGTCTGACAATAGTCCTGAAAAGCTATTGATTATGGCCACTTCAACAAATTCTCCAACATCGTTTCCGTCGTTATCATAGTGGAACTCATTAATGAAGGCGGTTGGAATTGGTGCAGAATCATCATCCAGAATAGTGAGGGTATGGACATCAGGCACAATAGTAATTCCCGTGCTAGTAGATTCCGTCAAAGTAATCTCTATGGTTTCATCGTCAAAATCAGCATCGTCATTGATGTTGATGGATACATTTTGTGTGCCGTTTCCGGTAAAACTTAAGCTAGTCGTATTTAGCGTGTAATCCCCGGCTTCAGCTGTAATTTCATTAACGGCCACATTGAGGTCAACCGCTTGACTGAAATTACTCAGGGTCACGGGAATGGATATGGTTTGCGTGCTGTTGGTCTCATTTTCAGTTCGCGTGCTGTTATCCCAACCGACGGTGGGGCCGGATGGTGTGCCTTCTAAACGGACGTTATCAAAAAAACCATAATCACCTCCTCCATTCTGTTCTGCTTTGAGGATAATATAACAGCTGGTAGCTGATGAAGTAATATTAATGGTTTCGGTCCCAGAAGCATTTAAATTATTGCTTCCATCTACTAACTGCACTTCTCCTTGAGACACCCCATCTTCAAAGACTTCGTAATATAAGTCATCTCCAGTATCCCATTCAAAAACTTCATAGTCAAATGAGATAGTCACACTAGTAAATGCAGAAATAGATTGTGAATTAAACTCTAATATATGCTTAAAATTACCGCCACCATTAGTGTTATCTAGATCCTGCATAAACCAATAGTTATTCCCATCAGTCGCAGTAAGCCCATTTGTTCCGGAAGCTTTTATTGCCCAAATATCATCACCAGCTTCATAAGTTGTTGGGGTATCTGTGAAACTCCAACCTGACCCTTCAAAACTTTGACTTGCAATTGTCGCCTGCCCCCAGCCCACGGTCGCGATTAAGGAAAAAAGGGTGATAAATAAAAGTTGAGGAAGTGTATAAAATAGTTTCATAATTAGCGATTTTATATACAGATCCTTAAAAGTACGTATAACCTCGCTTTAATCGTAAAAATTCAGTTTACGTTTGTGTTAAGTGGCGGTTTTGAGGTTAAAGCAGCGTTAATTTGAGGGTTGAATCCACAATATCAGCGGGATCCGGAATTTGATCTGGAAAAAGTACTTTCCTTTACCCTCGACTTTTTGACCGCAAATCTAGATGACGCCTTGGCGATAGGGCGCAGAGAATATACTTTTATAGCAAAACGGTTTAGTTTAGCGATAATCCTCTTTGACCGACGAAGCAGAACGCGCATTCAATGGCCGTTACTTTCACCTTTCACCTTTCGCTACTTTAACCTTTCGCTACTTTAACCTTGAATATTTCACCGCTAAGGCGCAAAGGGCGCAGAGAATATACTTTTATAGCAAAACGGTTTAGTTTAGCGATAATCCTCTTTGACCGACGAAGCAGAACGCGCATTCAATGGCCGTTACTTTAACCTTTAACCTTTCGCAACTTT